>JADMIO010845881.1_pt1 | contig 121938 bp, 101 predicted proteins | sample 8958161 | NCBI WGS metagenome assembly JADMIO01 (sample SAMN16585339, study PRJNA669376) | soil metagenome | isolation source: Crop rotation soil | place: USA: Cullars Rotation, Alabama | collected 2011 | reverse complement strand
GCCGCGACTTCAAGTCACGTGAATTCCAAGCTTCGGATCCCACTGTGCTGGAAAGGGCTATACGAGCCCTCCCGCCGTCCTCTTCGGTGGTGGTGGCGGCGGAAGCGGCGCGACCGCAACAGCGACCCTCGGAACCTCGGGCAAGGTCATATCGATTTCCATGAGCAGCGCGGGAACTCAGTGCTACTCGCAGGCTTCGAATGTCGTTGTCACCGTCAGCGCTCCCACGAGCGGCATAACGGCTACAGCGACCGGCACTCTGGAGACATCGAAATCCTGTGTCTATTCGATAAGCGTGCCCAGTACTCAATGTCAGAACAAGTTAGATTCGGCCATGTACTACACGCACGACGTTGCGGACGGCTGGTACACGAAATCGGGCGTCACTCTGACAACAGGGAACAATTCTTTTTCGGGAACTCTGGGGGTCCGCGACAGTGACGGGAAGACGCCGCAGAGTATGTCGGTGCAAAACCCCGGCTATGACACGACAAATTACGCCGCGAATTTCAGTTCGACACTGGAAATGTATAACAACGGTGCAGGATATACCGCCTGGCCTAAGACCGGTACCGGAGTTAATGCAACTAAGGAGGACTGTAACAACATCAGCGTCAACGTCACAACGGGATATCGGCTCGCATCGATAACCGTTACGAATCCCGGAAGCGGATACACTGCCACACCGACCGTTACGATCACCGGCGGCATCGGTTCCATAAGTTCGCCGGCGGCCACAGCAACACTCGGGTATCCGGTTGCTTCGGTCACTGTGACGAACGGCGGGGACCATTACAATATGGCGCCGACAGTAAGTTTCAGTGGCGGCGGGGGCGGGTGCGCCCTATGCAGCGATGCCGCGGCAACGGCCAGTGTCGTCACGACCAGCACAACGGTATATTCGGTCGCGTCCGTTACGCTTACGGCCGGCGGCACCGGCTATACATCGGCGCCGACCGTCAACTTCAGCGGTGGGAGCGGTTCGGGTGCGGCAGCAACGGCAACGGTGTCGGCGTCCAACGTTACCACATACGCCATAGACCATGTGGATCTGAACTGTTCCTCAACTTCGACCACAAGCTGCATCGGCTATACCACTGCAAACGTTATCTTCGGGACAGACGGCGGAGGTTCCGGAGCTGCCGCCACGACGACGATTTCGCAAAAATCCAAGGGAACGTACTACATCAACTCGATTCCCATCAGCGTTCAAGGCTCCGGCTACACTTACGATCCGCCGATCACGATCAGCGGCGGAGGCGGAAGCGGTGCGACGGCAACAGCACAGATCAGCGGCGGCACCAAATATGGCAATGTCTGGCTGATCACTTCACTCGCTCAGACAAAAACGGGCGGCCGGTCGATGCTGCAGATGGAAGTCGCAAGTCCGGTTCTCGGTTTTGCGCCAGGCGGAGCATTGACGCTCGATGGTCCGTGTAACAACTGTTATAGTCCGCCAAATTCCTCGCAGTTTACGGTTAGCGGCGCCGACTCGAACAGTTGCAGTGAGACTGCCGACTCGCCTCATCCGGCAATCGACGGCTACGACGATCCAAACAATCCGACCACGCCGTCCTCGGTGTCGAGCATCGATACGGCGATCGGAAACGTGGGCAGAGAAATCAATTACACCGGCGCCGGGGGTTCGCCGTCCGTGGAGAACGGATACGCGTCGTTAGGCCCGACCATGACGACACCGACCGGTTTGAACGAGTTGATCAGCAATATCACGACGACCGCCCAAAGTATCGGCGCAGCGGCCGGAGGGCATGTTTATACGGGCACTCCAGCCAACGTAAACGATAGCAACATAGCACTCGGTAGCTGCCCCACACACAACGTTAATGACGCCAGTTGCCATACAGTAATCGACGTCGTCCAGGGCAATGCAACGCTCAATGGAAACGGCTCAGGGTATGGCATCCTGGTCGTTGAAGGAACGCTGAACTTCAGCGGAACGTTCACTTGGTATGGCCCGATCTTTGTCGTTGGAGACGGCATTTTCCATTACTCCGGCGGCGGTACGGGAAACATCCAGGGCGCTCTGTTCGTTGCAAAGATCTGGAACGGCAACGGAACCACGTATCCGTTTACGCCTCTGCTCGGCAGCAACGGGCAACCCAACACATCATGGAGCGGCGGCGGTACAAACGCGATCAACTTCGATCATTGCTGGAGCACGAATCTTATGAACGCAATCCAGGGTACCTATACCAGTACCAGCACATACAAAGTGCTCAGCTTGAAGATCCTTCCTTACTAGGGAATAATTCCGGGGTGGTGAGTACCTTCCGCCTCTTGAAATACATTGAATCATTGAATCCGCGGGACTTGACCCGTGGATTCCCCAGCCATCAAAATTGCTCAAGGAACTGACCGGAACCCAACAGGAGGGGATACGTATGCGAAGAATATGGACTTTGTCGGCAATGTTATTGGTCGTCTTTCTCGTCGGATGCGCGCAGAAGGACGCGAGCGAAGCAGCACCGGATGCGAATGCACAGCACGCGACGGTGTTTCTGAAGGATGGATCGAAGGTAAGCGGCACTGTCACCGCCAGCACGCCTGCACAAATCACTCTCAATAGCGACAGCGGCGGGAGCCGAACGATCCTGATGAAAGACGTCAAATCCGTTCAATACGGAGACGCGGCCAATGACGCGAGCCAGCCGGCAGCCGCACCCGTCGCACCCGTCGCAGCCCGGCCCCGGCCGGACCGGGCCGCTATCAAAACAACGACGTTCGAAATAACCTCCGGGACCGAGATCGCGGTTCGCAATGACGAACTGATCGATTCTTCAAAAGCCGTCGAAGGGCAGACCTACGCAGCCGAAGTTACCGACGATGTGCGCGACGCCAAAGGCGATGTTGTGATCCCGCGGGGAGCCAATGCTCAGCTCGTTATCAAATCGGTGTCGAGCGGCAGCCGCATTCATGGTGCCTCCGATCTCGTCGTCGATTTGCAATCTGTTTCCGTTGCCGGACAACAATACGCGCTGGCTGCGACCGATTTCGTCGAGAAGGGCAAAGATGGTGTCGGCGCGAACAAACGAACTGCCGAATACGCCGGCGGCGGCGCGGCGCTCGGAGCGGTAATCGGTGCTATCGCAGGACAGGGTAAGGGCGCTGCACTTGGCGCTGCCTCCGGAGCCGGGGCCGGCGCATTGACCGAAATCATCACCAAAGGCGGCGCCGTGAAGATCCCCGCCGAAACCCTTATGACCTTCAAGCTTGAAAAACCTGTTCGGATTGTCGAACGGCGCTAGTCGCAACGGACCCTCCGCCGCCCTCTATATTGTTTCCTGGGGCGGTGGGGGGTCAGGGGGCAACGCTCGTCGTGCAAAAGGGGGCACGGGAGACGCGTCTATGCTGGGGCTCTAAGCGACGTCGCGAGGTCTCATCTCCACGACCCGTCCTGGTTTAGTTTGATCCTCGACCGCCGATTCGGTTTTGCGTGTTTCTGACTGAATGATGATTTGCTTCGGGGCCTTGATACCGATCCGCACTCTCCTTCTGCCTACTTCCAGAATCGTGATTTCGATATTGTCCCCAATTATTACCTTTTCGGCTTTCTTGCGAGTGATAACAAGCATTCTTTGTAACCCCGGTTGTTGCCTGAAATCGCAGTTGGGCTACCAGGAACTATAAGACCCAAAACGTAATCAATTGTTATGTTTGCGAATTATCTCAAGCAGTGGGGGACGAAATTGTTTGGAAGATTTCAACGATCTGAAAAAATCGGAATCGAAGGGCGCGCCTCAGGCAGCGGAGTCGGCTTGTGATTTTGATTCGCCGCGGGACGCTATCTCCTCTTTCGTCGGTTGTATCTGCTGCCATTCTGTGTCCGAGAGCTTGTGGTGTGGACACGGCGGGAACTCCGCGCCAACGCTAATCGCGATTTCAAAACCGCAGCACGTACTTGTGTAAACGCCGAAAGCTTTATTTTTCTCGCCGCTATGAGGCACTTTTTACTCCGTGCAAACTTTAAGTAGTGCAGCAAACATACAGCCAAACTGCTTTACCGCATTTTCAACAACTTGTGGGCAGAACGGAATTACCACGTAGGACAAATTCTTAGGAGATGGTAAGACGGAAAGTTCGTCCGTGCCCTAACGGAATGGGCCACGCTTTCCCAATGCTTCGGGCCGCATGTTCATGACTCGCCCGCAAAGCGACCCACTGTCCCGAATTGTATGTGTTATTCTCGAAAGTTATGATTCGAAGCGACGAGCATCTTAAGCCGCTTCGCCTGTTCGACATAGCCCGGCAGAGCGGACCTTCCTTAAGCGAGAACGAAAGAGAACATTTGCACCGATGTGACGAGTGTCAGCGCATACTGCAAGTCTTCGCACGCCAGTTCGTTTCGCCTTCAGACGACAAGCAAGAGGCCGGCTAAGCCCTTCCCCCATGTGTGCAAAACGCTTTGAGTTTGTTCCTGCGGCCGATAACTTCGGAAACAGATCAGGCTGAACGCCAGTTGAACGATGCGAAGTGACCGTTGTTATTGCCGCTGGTGTCGTCCCAATCCAGGCCGAAGGCATGCAGATGACTGGCCGTCGCTTTGGCCAGCGCCAGACGTGCATTTGCCGGATGTATAGTGTTATCGACGTATAGCGGTTCGGACGGATGCGATGCGCCGGCGACACCTTCGCACGATTCTTCAAGCATGTTCGGAATCGTAACGGAACGGCGCAGGCCATCTTTTTTGAAGTGAATGCGCCGGGATTCAACGCCCAATAACTTTCCGACGACTCCACTGAGGATTGCGGGAGGACCGCCGGCTTGCCCGCTGCCGATCATCGTGATCGCCTGTTTCTGCTCCGGAGAAGCGCGTTCATCCACGATCAACCCGACCGACCAGTCGCCCTTCCCCATCACGTCCGGGGCATGGCCGATAACAGCAAACCCCAACCCGTCCAGTTTGGTGCCATCGGAATGTCCATGCTCAATCTGAAAGACCATCGCGAAGTTGCACCATCCCTTTGTGGGTTGCCCGGCCATATTGGTCAAAATGCAGGGACACACGTAATCACAACTGCAGGTTTCAAAATAGTCACCAGTCATCTGCCAGGACGCCATAAGAACCTCACGTTTTTGGTTTAAATGGAACGATCAGTCTAACATTTGATTTGTCGGCGTCGTAGGACTGTTTTACCGCCATGGCAAGCCGGTTCTCTTCCATGTTATTGAAACAACATGTAGGCGTATTGGTTGTCCGTTTGCTACGCCCATGGGGACAGAAAGTGGCCACAAGTATGTCGGAATTCCCCACCAACCCATGGCAAGTAAGGCACGTTGAGAATCGCCGCCTTTTCAATGCGGCATCCGGGCGCATCCGACTGGAAGAATGGGAATACGCACACCTTCGTGGATGCGATGTCTGTGGAGGAGTCCTGTGCGTTATTGTGAGCCAGGCGACAAGTCCGCCACCCGACGGTGACGGCAACGACACGAAAGCGGCTTAAGTTTAGCCATTACCGGGCGTAAGAAGCGCCCTCTCGACGAGCCGGACTGCCCTCAAATGCAACGTGCCAATGCAACGTTACAAACCAGGCGATCCTGTTTTGATCCTTCCGAAGTTTGCTCACCTATACCCTTCTTCCACGGCGGTTATCGTCAGCGCGCGCGTTAACAAGTTCCGCCCCACCTTGAACGAGTATACGATTGAATTTACGGATCAGTCGGCAGCCACGGTTCTCGAATTTCAAATCATCGATGACGGACCCTTGTTCACAACTGCTGTTGCCCGCATCATTTTCGACAGCCGCCAGCAGCCGGCGGCAACACAAACACGCGGGCCCGAAAACGGTTTTCAGGTCATTTTTCAGACCCCTCAGTTCGACCTCGATATGATGGTCAAGACCACGAAAACGCGCGCCTCCGTCATGGGCCAGGTTCTCGAACGAAGGACCAAAACGCTGCTGAAGAATTTCGATGTTACCTTGATGAAGGACGGAACGCCGATAGCAGAGATAAAATCCGATACCGCCGGTGTTTTCAACTTCAGGGATGTCGCGCGGGGAGAACTCAATGTCCTCGTTCTGATTCACCAATCCGCGTCGCGGATCTTAGGCTGCCTCGCTGTCTGATCTGTAAATCCCTTCTACCGAATTTTCGCCACCCGTGGCTGCTGAAACCGGAGGAATTTTGCGGACCTCCAGCCTTTTCTTACCGGCGCTTGGGGTAGTTTTCCTACAGTGGCACATCCACACCACAGACAACCCATTGAATTCATTTATTTCAGTATTGGCCGAGGGCGTGCTTTTAGCGAGTAACTTGCTTCAAAACGATTGAGTAAGGGACGGACCAGCCCGCATATGCCAAGTAATGGTGAACTCAATTCGAAATTCGGTGTCTACAGAAATGTCTGCTGCGGTCGCGAAATCATCATCCGTGAAGGAGCGACTTTTCCGGACTGCATCAACCACCCTAAACTATCCACCGTCTGGAAGTCGATCGACGTCGACGTCGCCGACGTGATCGTCGTGGAGCAGAAACCAAGAAGTAGTCCCGATGTGCCGCGTAGAGCCGGATGAAGACTACCGTCACGATTACGGGATGCCTTTCGGATCACTGCATTTGTGTGGAAGCTCTGAGACTCACAGGGCCCAAGGCAAGTCCGCAGTCACCTCCGTGTCATGGGCCGCCACATGCAGTGGCCGTCTGGCCAGATGGCCTTCGCCATGCAACTGCTTCATGAACGCCTCAAAGACTTCCATGCAACCCTCGCACGTATATAAATGTTGCGCCTCAGCCAGGCTGAGCTGACCTTTCGTGGAGGCAAGGGTGTGGAGTCTTAATACTCCGATGTGTTTCAGTTCCATGTGTAGTTTCCCCACTGATTTCATCGCAAATCGCGGACCGAAAATTCAGACCGTTTGTTTTCGAAGAGATGATGAACCGGCTGGAGTTCGAAAGGAGATACGTATGGACACGCAGTGGAAGATCAAAGGGAAGTGAGTACAGGGATTACAACCTGCCGTCGTTAAGATCTCTCGAGGTAGTCTTCCCACAAATCGATATACACCGCATCGTGCAAAACGGCAGAGTCACCCCATAGCTCGCGCGCTTCGAAACGCACCGAATAAACGTGTTGAGGCGTTTCTCCACTGAAGTGCGCATTTGTGTCGGGAAAAACAAACACGCCATGATCGCGAACGACAATGCCTTGCCTGCCGCGTGCGTATCGCGGCAACCGCGTGTGACCAACTGGATGGATATTTTTCGCGCGCACCCCTTCACCCGCCTTGAAAGCCGCCTTGACGGGCACATCCCGGTTTGTGGGGGCCCCTTTCATCACCAACTGCGGGACCATCCCGGCAGTCAGAGCGGGCACGGTTTCAGACGATACAACAGGCTGGGCGCCGTCGATTTCCTTTCGTGTCAGCAAGCCCCTTTGACTGGACAACTCGATAAGCGCTTCAAAGAAGCGCTCGTAATAGCTCATCCGCAGGTAGTCCGCGGCCGGAATCAGTTCCCTTTGATGCCGCGATGCATCGATGTTCCACTTTCGCCATGCTCCCATCGCACGATTCAGAGCGAACACGCGCTTTTCCCATTCGGCGTGGAATACAGGCTCGTTCTTCTCGACGCGGATCGGACCCATACCATGCATTCCACCCATATCGTGAACGCCGTTCATGTTTGTACCACTCCGGTAGGCGGATTCACTTTCGCAACCCCGATCATCGCATCGCGTGTAACAAGCGCGGCAAGCTTCTCCTCGCTCATTTTTTCGGTTCGTGCCGGCCGTTCAGGCAAGACCAGGTAGCGAAGCTCGGCAGTGCTGTCCCAGACACGGACCTCGGTCTCCATTGGTATTTCGAGACCGAATTCGCGGAGGACGACGCGCGGGTCGATCACCACGCGGGAACGATATGGCGCAGATTTATACCAGACCGGCGGCAGGCCGAGCACAGGCCACGGGTAACACGAGCACAATGTGCAGACGACGACGTTGTGCAAGTTCGGGGTATTCTCCACGACGAGCATGTGCTCTCCCTGCATCCCGCTGAACCCAAGCTCGGCAATGGCAACGGTGGCATCCCTCAACAGCCGCTGTTTGTACGAACGATCCACCCATGCGCGGGCAACCACCCGCGCGCCGTTTCGAGGGCCGATCTTGTGTTCGTAGGTATCAATTAACGCGTCTAACGCGGCCGGATCGACGAGTCCCTTTCTGACGAGCAACGACTCGAGAGCTTTAACGCGAAGCGCCAGATCCGAAGGCACCGCCTGGTGTTCATGATCGTGGTGGGATCCGGTCACGCGTGAAGATTATCACGGCTGCGCTATGCTAGCGGTATGGCCTTTCTCACCGAAGTGTCGGGTCCGCCGATTACCGACACTTTGCCTGCCCGCTGGGTCTTCGACCGGCTTGACGAGTGGGCGAAACGCACCCCGAACCAACTTGCTTTTGCGGCGGATCACGAGAATCGTGTTGAAGAGTATCGGTACGGCGAGGTTCCTGGACAGGTGAACGCGATCGCTGCGGGCCTCGAAGCTCGTGGCGTCAGGCAAGGCGACCGCCTCGGGATCCTCATGGAGAACATTCCCCAGTGGGTCTTCGTCCTGCTTGGAGCAATGCGGATCGGTGCGATCACGGTGCCGCTGCCAACCACACTTCCGGAGAATTCGATTCGCCTCCTGGTCGAGCATGCGGGGTGCCGGCTGGTCCTGGCGGATGAACAGAATCGGGAGAAGGCGAAGCAGGTAGGACACGTAGAAGCGTGTTCGATAAATGAACTAGTAAGTAAAGAGCGGGATATTCCGTTTTCAAATTCCCCTTCCGACACCGCCATCATCATTTATACGTCGGGAACGACCGGGAATCCGAAAGGCGTTGAACTCACATACGACAACTTAAATAATGAGATACGCGGCGCGATCGAACTTCTGCAGATGAGTCCGAATCATCGAATTCTTTCCGTGCTGCCCTTTTCCCACGTTTTGCCGCTGATTGCCAACGCGCTTGGGCCTTTATGCGCAGGCGCCGCAGTCGTGTTTTTGTCGTCGATTTCGCCGCAGCGCATTATCGATGCGTTTCATCGGCATAGGATTACGTTTTTTGTCTGTGTTCCGCAATTCTTCTACATCCTGCACAAGCGGATCTTCTCGCAAGCGGATGCACAATCTCTGCCGATGCGGCTGATATTCCGCACGATGAGAGCCGTTGCGCGGAAGATGCGCAGTCCCGCATTGCGACGCAGGCTGTTTTCAAGAATCCACACTGCAGTTGGTCCGAATCTATGGCTGCTGGCCAGCGGCGGCTCACGATTCGAACCGCGTATTGCAAACGATCTCAACGAGCTCGGATATACGGTGCTCCAGGCATATGGTCTGACCGAAACTTCGGCAGCGGCGACGATTACTCCGATGGGAGACACTCATATCGGCACGGTCGGAAAACCCGTCAGAGGAGTCAGGGTCCGCGTGGATTCCCCGAATGCGAGCGGCGTCGGCGAAGTCTGTATCCATGGCCCCGTCCTGATGAAAGGCTACTACCGGGCTCCACAGGAGACGGCCGAAGCGCTTCGGGACGGATGGTTGCGAACAGGCGACCTTGGTTTTATCGACGAGAATGGGCTGCTTTCGATCACGGGCCGGAGCAAAGACGTGATTGTGCTCGCAAATGGAGAGAATGTTTATCCTGAAGAACTTGAGACACATTACTCGAAATCGCCTTTCATAAAAGAAATCTGCATCCTTGGGCTGAGTGAACCCGGGGGAGAAATTCTTCATGCCATCGTCGTTCCCGATATGGATGAGTTCAGGCGCCGCGGCCAGACGGCCATTATGGAAATGATCCGGTTCGACATTGAAAACCTGTCGAGGCAGGTCCCGTCTTTCTATCGGATTCATTCGATTTCCATCCGTAACGAACCTCTCCCGCGGACCGTCACCCGTAAATTGAAACGGTTTGAAATTCAGAAAGAAGAAGCCGATCGCCGGAAGGCGCGCGCCGCGGATAAAGCGCCGAAGGAAGACCATCCGCGATTTAAGGAACGCGTGGGATCGGTTCTTGCGGAGATTGTTCGCGAAGCCAAACCCGAAGCCGGCGGCCTCGATCCCGCAATGAACATCGAACTGGATCTTGGATTCGATTCACTGGGCCGCGTCGAACTTCTGTCATTGGCGGAGGTGCGGCTGGGAACGCATATTCCGGAACAACAGGCCACACGGATCTTCACACTCGGTGAATTGATCGATGCGTTTGAAACATCGGCGGCAACAGAATCCGTCGGAGGCCGATCGTGGAAAGAGATTCTGAATGTCGCGCCGGCCGACGAACTGCAGAGGCATTACATTCTGAATCAGAGGCCATTACTCAATCCCGCGGCGTTCATCGTGATGCGGATCATGAAGCTGCTGTCGAAGATCGGTTTTCACATGCGGTGGTACGGATTGGAAAATCTCCCCGGCTCGATGCCGTTTCTGATCTGTCCGAACCACGAATCCTTTCTCGATGGTCCGCTTCTGGTTTCCATTCTTCCGCGCCGTGTCATTTACAACATGTTCATTCACGGATACGCGGACTATTGGGAAAATGCATTTTCACGCCAGCTTGCCAAGGCCTGTAATATCGTTGCCATCGATCCCAACGTCAACCTCGTCCGTGCCATGCAGATCGCCGCAGTTGGATTGAAGCATGGACGCGCGCTGCTGATTTTTCCGGAAGGCACCCGCTCGATCGATGGCCATGTCGCGGAATTCAAGAAAGGTGCCGCAATTCTGGCGTATGAGTTGGGAGTGCCGATCGTACCAGTGGGCGTCCGGGGGACTTTTGAAGCGTGGCCACGGGGCGGGGGCTTTCGCTTGCATCCCGTCGAGTTTCATTTCGGTAAACCTATCGATCCGCGGGCGTTCAGCCAGTCTCAGGACCCTTACAAAGCAATCACGAAAAGATTGCACGACGAGGTCATAGTACTTTCTGGTGATTCAATTGATGTAACCTGAAGAGTATTGTCGTCGTAACCCATTAACGAGCGGTTGGTGTACCCTTTCCGGTAACATTCCTATGGAACGAAAATACGGCTCGCGTGGCTATATGGACAATGACCGTGATGGCCGCGGCCGAAGCGAAGGCGAACGGGAGAAACCACGTGAAAAGCCGAAGGGCGGACCGCGCGGGTCGAAAGCCAGAGAAGCGCCGCGGCCGATGAACATGCCGAGCTTTCAAGAAGTCCTTCGGTGTTCGCTTTGCGGAACGATTGTCCCTCCACCTGTCGATATCACTTTCGACAGTCAGTGTTCAAAGTGCAAAGCGGATCTCCGCTCCTGCAAAAATTGCCGCCATTTCGATACGGCCGCGCAGTTCGAATGCACCCAACCTATTCAGGCACGCATAACGAAGAAAGATCTGCGGAATCAATGCGAATTTTTCACGCCGCGCACGTCGATCGAGCGTGAAACGCGTGATTCGGGTGGCGGGAGCCCGCAAGCATCACCGATAAAACCTTCAGACGCGCGCAGCGCCTTCGACAACCTCTTTAAGAAATAACCACAAAAGCAAAGGCGCAGAAGCTAAAGAAGTTTTTGTGATTTTTTTGCCTTTTTGTAGCTATCCTCTTCTTTGGGGGGTCACGGATTGGTAGAAGATCGTCTGAAGATCGCTGTGTTTGTCGACTTCGACAACATTGAAATCGGAGTTAAAAGCACCTTGAACCGGCATTTCGATATCGGTGCCGTCCTCGAAGCAATCAAAGAGCGGGGAGAAGTCGTTACCAAGATCGCCTACGGTGATTGGAAGCGAGCGGGTGAACACAGCCGGAGCATGACACAACATGCGATTCAAATGGTTCAACGGAACCTGACGCCGGGTGGAGATAAGAACGGCGCAGATATCAACCTTGCATTGGATGCTCTGGAAATGGCGTTCACGCGGAATCATATCAACGCATTCGTAATCGTCGGCGGCGACAGCGATTTCATCGCACTCGTTGAAAAATTGAAGCAATACGATAAGAAGGTTTTCGTTGTCGGTGGCCGCAATTTCACAAGTGTCATCCTCCAAAAGAACTGCCACGAATTCATTGCTTACGAGAATCTGATCGGCGCCCAGGCCGGTCCCCGAAGACCCGCGGAGCGAGCGCGCGCTGTCGCCGACGGGGATCTTTCCAAAGCATTTCCGCTGGTACGCCGCGCGTTGAAAGTTTTGACGGACCGCGAAGTGTCGCCGCAACTCGGGTTGCTCAAGAGCACACTGTTGCAGCTCGACTCAACATTTTCCGAACGCGACTACGGTGCCAGCACATTCCGCGACTTCATCGAAAAAATGGCCGGCGCAGGTTATGTGAACCTGAAACAAGTGGATCGCAGTCTGCTTGTCGAATTGAAGGAACAGCACCAGATCGAAAGTCCGGAGCAGCCGGAAATCGAAGCCACACCTTCAACAAGTGCTGGTGCAAATGGCGAGGAAGTCCACACACCGCCGCCTCCTCCGACGCCGGTGCAATCGGAAGAAGGTGTTCGGGCAATCCAGGAAGCGTTTCAGAAATCTAATATCACACCGCACTGGCCGATGTACCTGCGAAATGTAAAACAGTTCATCAAGAACGCCTCGCCCACTTTCGACGAGCATCGATACGGTTTCCACAGTTTTCTCGAAGCCGTTCGGCATGCCCAGCGTGCCGGGCTGTTGCGCCTGGAACGGAATCGCCAGGGAATCCTGCGAGTTTTTCCAGGGAACGCCTTGTCCCAGCTTCAGCGGCCCGCATCGCCACGCGACAATGAATATCGAACGCAGCAGGTATCGGAACGCCCCATGGTCCCGTATGACGTCGAAGATGACCAGCCCACAATTCCTGAATCACAGGATGCCCCGCAAACACAGGAAGGCGAGCCGGTAATGGCCGCTTCTGCCGAAGACCTGAGGGAAACAGAGTTTCAGCCGGAGTCGGAAACGCTTGAAGTTGCTTCCCAGCCTGCCGAGACGGCCGCCGAGGAACAAACCGCCCGCAAGCGGCGGGGTTCAAGTGGGATCAAACGCAAGACGGTCGCACCGCGTAAATCCGCCGGTACGACCGCCAAGCGCACAAGGAAGAAAACCTCGCCACCACCTGAAGAGGGATCCATCTAGGGGCTAAGGGCGAGGGTGTTTCGCGTTATTTACTGGGCTCTGAGCAGATCACCCCAGACAATGGTATCTCCCCAGACGATGGTGTCACCCCAGACAATGGTCTGGCCGGCGATGAGGCTATTCAGCGAAGACACGCTGGTACCCCAGACAATGGTGTCTCCCCAAACGATGGTGTCGCCCCACACGATCGTCGTTCCCCAGGCCAACTGGTTGTAGAACATGTTGGTCCCTGCAGGATAGAGCGAATCGCCCCACACGATCGTTTCTCCCCAGACAATGGTATTTCCGGTGAGAGATACGTCGGTATAGGTCAATCCCGCACCGGAATTTAACAGCCAGTACTGACCGGGACTCGTTGACGCATTGATATTCGTGGCGAGGTCCATCGCACCTAAGATGTTCAGGTACCCGGCACCCATATCCAGTGGGTTGGGATCCTTCTTTTCGGCGGTATACATGAGAATGGCTTTGACGGCGTTCGGTGTCAGGCCCGGATTCGCATTCAATATCATGGCGGCCGCACCGGCGACGAATGGCGCTGCCATGCTTGTGCCACTCAATCTTTGATAATAAGCATCGACTTGAGTTACCCGGAATTTCGTCACTAGAGTGCTGTCGGGACTCAGGTCACTCACAATTCTGGAACCTGGCGCAACGATGTCGGGCTTCATAAGACCGTCGATCGTCGGACCGCGCGAGCTGTAGGATGCAAGAACGTCATCCGCCCGAGTGAGCGTATCCCATGTCGTCATTGCCCCAACGGTGATGACGGATGGCTCCGTACCCGGACTGTTAATTCCACCGAATACGGTGTTGCCGTTCTGATCTTTTCCATCGTTTCCGGCTGAAACGACGACGACGAGTCCCGCAGCCACCGCCTTACGGCACGCTAAAGTCAGCGGATCCGTCGCAGCGGATTCATATGGTTGGTGCCCTAGCGACAGATTCAGGACACGGATGTTCATCGACTTGCCTTTGCCATCAGGGCCATTGTATTTCGCATTACGATTGGCGACTGCCCATTCGATGGCCTTAATCACGGTACTGGTATAACCCGATCCGTTTTGATCGAGCACGCGAAGATTGATCAGATTTGCACTGGGAGCAATGCCCAGGTATTTGTAGTTCGATGACTGGCCGGTTCCGGCAATGAGGCCGGCAACAAAAGTGCCATGGCCAAAGGGATCCGCTCGTCCCGCGATCGGTGAGGAAGTGAAGTCCACGGTATTGATAACGTTGGGCAGATCAGCAACAGGCGCAATTCCGCTGTCGATAACGGCTACTCCAATACCTTGGCCTGCGAAGCCGTATTTGAACCAGGCTTCAGGTCCACCGGTCGTATCTCGATTGTTATCGAACATCGCCAGATACGATTGAATCTGGGCCGGGGTGAGCGTCGTGCTCGACGTGGCATGTCCTGTTACTTTTTCATCCAGCGACACCCTCGACACCGCCGGTTGCGCGGCCAGATCGTTAAGCGCCTTGGCCGGAACCTCGGCTACAGCACCGGAAAATGTGGTGAATTTGTCTACGACCTTGCCGCCGTGAGCGGCAATGTTGGAGGAGACGCCTTGCCCATCAGGGTCCCCCGTTGTCTGTACGATTACGCGTACCGTTTCTGAACCATTGGTCGCGCCAGATTTTAGTCCATTAACCTTCTCATTCAGCTTTTTATCGATTTTCGGGTTTTGCCCGAAAACCGCTCCGGCGAACAAGGCCAGGAAGCTGAATATATAAAGTGTGCGTATCATGGTGTCCCCTATTAGCGTCCGCGGTTTCCGCGGATTCAAATGTCTTATCGACCGGGTACACGAGATCTTTAGCGGAAAAACGTACACAGAGCTTTTTTTGCATTGAAAAGACGTAACGCGTGCCTTACCGATGCCGATAAGAGGAACAGGGTAAAGGTTTACATTGAGCCAGAAGCCAAAATTGAAGAACCTGCCATCTGCCGCCCAAGCTGTAGTCGCGCTCTTTGGAATCGTGGGGTTGTGCGGCGTGGTGAGGGCGGTTGTGATGATAGGACCGGTGGACTACGCCTATTTAGGCTTGCTGCTGTTCCTCGCCGTCATCACGGGCCGCACGAAGGTACGGCTGGTTGGTGGCTCCTCGTTATCATTAATTACTACGGTAGCCCTGGTTGCCTTAATGATGTTCGGCCTCCCGGCGGCTGTGCTGGTTGGCATCTGCGGGGTTGTAGTCCAGTGCGCGATCCCGTGGCGTAAATTCATACTCCATCATCTCGTTTTCAACACGGGAATGATTGTGGTCACGATTTCCATGGCGAGCTGGGGTTATTACGCTGTCGTTGAGAATTCTCACGCCCTCTGGATCGATCGCCTGATTGGAGCGTTGGTCGCATCCATTCTTTATTACCTCGGCAGCTCGGTCGGTGTGTCGATCATCGTTGGGCTGTCCGGAAAAAAATCGATTTTCCGTGTCTGGCACGATAGTTTCCTGTATACGGCACCATCTTTTGTCCTGGCGGGCCTGCTCGCGTTTGTCGTTTCGCAGTTTGCGGAGTCGATGCGGGCAACGGTGCTTCTCGTCGTCGCGCCGATCCTATACCTGTGTTATTACTCGTACCGCGTTTATATCGAAAGTCTTGAAAAGGAAAAACAGCACGCCGGCGAGATGGCCGAACTGTTCAATTCGACGCTGTCGACACTTGCCCTGGCCATCGACGCCAAGGATAAGAATACGCACGGTCATATCCAACGTGTGCAGAAGTACTCGCGCGCGATCGCCGAAGCGATGCATCTGTCGGAAGAGGAGATCAAAGCGATTGCTGCCGCCGCTTTGCTGCACGACATTGGAAAGCTGGCGGTTCCTGAATACATTTTGAGGAAACAAGGTCCGCTGACGCCGGATGAGATGCGAAAGATGCGCATGCATCCACAGCTCGGCGCGCAGATTATTTCGAACATCAAGTTCCCTTACCCCGTTGCGGATTCGATCCGTGCTCATCACGAACGATTTGATGGAAAAGGCTATCCGAACGGGCTCGCCGGAAAGGATATTCCTCTGGGTGCCCGGGTTCTCGCCGTCGCAGACGTATTCGATGCCTACACATCCGATCGACATGAATGCGCGAACACAATTTCCGGCGCAATCGAGGCCGTCCGGGAAGGCAGCGGAACTTTCTTTGATCCCGAAATCGTCCACGTTTGGGAATCGATTTATCGCGATGTCGTGGCTTGGCCCGCCGCTGCTTCACCAACAGCTTACACAGATATCCAACGCGTAACTTCCGAAGTCAAAATTCTCGAGGAGTTCGGCGAGGCACTCGCGAAGATGGAAACCGTTCAGGAGATTGCCGCTGGCGTATCCGATGTCGTGAAAAGGCACTGGCCCGAGTGCAACGTGCTGCTAAAAGAAGGTTCTCACGACGGCGTGCCCGTCGAATATGAAGGCGAGCGCATGGCAACCATTACTGTCGGGCGGCCCGATACTTCCTTTACCGACGATGAAATCGGCTTGATTCGAGCGATCGCCGAAAAAATTGGTGCGCCGTTGAACAAAGCAATGGCTCTCGAAATGGCCCGGCGTGAAGCCACCATGGATAAACTCACAGGACTGGCAAATCGCCGCGCCCTCGAAATGACCTGCGGGTCGCTTGCGGCAAAATCACTTTCAATTGTTCTAATCGACGTCAATGCATTCAAGGCCGTCAATGACAACTTCGGCCATAAGGCCGGAGACGAAGCTTTGATCCGGATTGCGAACCATATCCGGGCCGCGTTCCCCGAAGCTCATTTGACGTGCCGCCTGGGAGGCGACGAATTCGTCGTTCTAAGCGATGCCAATCGTCACAGGCTGCGCATGCAGATCCGGAATTTCCGGCACATGGTCGTCTGGGATCCTGCGCACAGGCCCTACAGGAAAATGATGTTTGGCGTAAGTTGTGGATTGGCCACAATACCCGCGGATGGCGAAAATATCGATCAGGCCATGTATCGTGCAGACGAGCGTATGTACGCAATCAAAGTCAGGCTTAAGCGTTTCGGCGGCAGGTTCGCACTGGCCAGGTAGAAAATTCGAGGCAGGCCGCCGCGAAGGTAATCGTAATCAGAACGGCCGCCACAAAGTCCAATCCGAGAACCTGTAAGAGGCGCTGCGCATTTGCACCGGGGATCAGTGGTTGGAGCAGTGCAAGAATGGTGGCGCTGTACAGCAGAACCGAATACTTCGGCTTCCATTCGCCCGATGCGAGAATTACGGCCGGCCACAGCAGAATCGCCAGCGCATATTTTTGTGTGAACGGTTCGAGTATCGCAATCAGACAAAACGCGAGTGCCTTGCCGGCCCAATCGGGCTCGAAACGCCTCTGATTCGCAAGCCACAGGAAACCGGCGTAGGTCACCGCCGCAATCGCAATCCAGATGAGACGGACAACTGCGGGTTCCCACGCCGCGATGTTTACGTGTGCATAGTTGGAATCCGGAACCAGAGAATAGTCAATGACCGTCAGGTACCGCATCAGCACACCGCGCAGGGATTGGTTGGGAAACCAGATTTCGGCTTCGCTCAGTTGCGTATGACTCTCCTGAGAAAACCATTGCCCCAATAGCTTGAAATTGCTGCCGAAGCCAAAATAAAGCCCGGGCAACATCGAAAGGAGCATCACAAACACGACCGTATATCTGAGGACTTTCCAGTTTCGACGCGCGGCTACATAAGGCAGGAAAAATAACGGCCACACTTTGATGCTGATTCCCAGCGCCAGAGTGGCGGCGGAAACTACAGGCTGCTCATCAATGAGAAGCAACGCAGCCGCTGCGAGCGCGAAGATGAAGAATTGCGCGTTTCCATAGCGAAAGTCTTCGATCAGGTATGGAGCGATAAAGAGAAATGGAAGCACGCGCAGAGGCGGCCCGATGTGCCGATACATCGTTTTCAGGAATAACCCGAGCACCGCAATTTTCACGATTATCCAAATTGCAGCGCCCAAGCCCAGAGGCAACATTGCAAGGGGAGCAAAGAGCAGAAGGAACAACGGAGGATAGCGGTAATGCATCGGCCAGCCGAGACCGCTGTTCACGCCATAGACTGGCCGTGTGCCGTCAAACACTCCGCGAGCTCCGTAAAAGTACACACGGTAGTCCATCGGATGGCTTGAGACGTAATACGCAAAACCCATCGCGAATGCCACGCATCCCGCGACGAGCAATTCTCTTTTGAACGACACGGCACCAAGTCTAGCAAGGGTTAGCGGGCATCAGCCCCACTAATTGGGTAGGCTTTCTTGACATCAAAAAGCCCTTTGGTTACTGTGCCGACCGGTTTTGCTTGTACATCAGGCACTTAGATTAGAAAAGGTGGACGATAATGTTTCGCAAATTTTGGCTGACAATAGCGGGATGCGCAATGGCTTACGTTTTGATTCTGGCAAGTGCCGTCGGGAGTTCGGCACAAACGGGCCAAAGCTTCCAATACGTTATCCCTCACTTTAGCGCGAGCACCGGTTCACAGCTTCTTATCAGCAATCTCAGTGGTGTCGGGGCGAGCCCGGAGGTTGCGCTGCGCGATTCATCCAGCGGTCAACTTGCCGATACCTTTATCAGCGTAGGTGCGGGTACTCAGCAGCGTCTGACTGCCGCCTCGTTTGGGCTGAGCTCGTTCGAAGGCACCGTGGTTGTGACGAGCAGGGTTCGACTCTCGGTGATGGCGACGTTGGCTATCGGAGACGCTTTTGAGACGACATCTGCATTCGAAACGGCCTTCGATCCTGGAAATCCGATATTAGGCGCGGCCGAGTCGATCATTCCGTTCTCTCAAGGCACAACCGGACTGATGCGCGTGACGGTCTACAACCCGAATACGTCGCAGACGACGTTCGTGATTACGCCGGTGCAGCAGGATGGAACTCTTTTGAACAGCGTTCAGGCAAGTGTGCCGGCGCTCGGAACAGTGAAAGAAGATATCGCCGCGTTGTTTCCCCAGCCGGTGACGGGTCCAAGGGACATCTCGCATCTGCTCATACGTGTTCCCTCATCGATCTTTGGTCCCGCACGCGGAGTTCTCGCGCAAGCGGAAATGGTTAACTTCTCGGATGCCAATGAAGGAATCGCCGCTCCCCGCGCCGATTTTTCAGCGGTAAATGCGGTTCCGGTCAGCGAAGGCGTGTTGAACGGCACGATTGCGTTCTTTACGGAAGGCGGAGATTACGCCACCGAACTGCAGTTCATCAACACAGGCACCGTGCCTGCAAATGTGACATTGACAGCGAATGGTCGTGACGGAAACGCGGCGCCCGGCACCGCGCCGGCCATGATCACGATCCCGCCAAATGGTGCAATCCGCCGAAATATTCAAAATATTTTCACTTTCGAAGGCGGCTCCATCGAAGGCGCCATCACATTTAACAGCACAACGAAAGTCATCGCAACAGAGGCAATCGCCGGCATCAGCCGTACTTCATTCGTCGTACGACCGCCCGGATCGCAGCAGGATACAAGCTTTGTTTTTCCAGTCCGCGATTTCGATGCTCGGTTCTTTACCGGCCTTACGTTTCTGAATCCGGATCTCTCCACCGCCGCGAATCTGACGTTGCGCTATATCTCCGACGACGGCACCCCGACTTCAGCCGTTACTCTGACGCTGGATCCGTCGAGTGGAACAGCAGAAACAACGGCGATGCTGGGGACCTTGATGCCGGAAGCTCAGGCAGCGGGCTTCATACATGTACAAGCCGATGTCCCGATTATCGCGAGCGCCTTGGAAGGCGCTTTAGATAACTCGGCTCTGGCGGCGCTTCCGGTGATCCATCCGCAGGCGGGTTATGTTCCGCCGGATTCCGGCGGCTTACTGATTACGGGAACAGTCCGTAGAAATGATGCCGCATTGGCAGGCGCGACCGTACAGTTGACCGGACCGGTAATCGTGTCGGCAATAACGGATTCAAATGGAGCGTACAAACTTGCCGTTCAGCCGGCCACACCAGGCGATTACACGATAACCGCAACCGAAACAGGTTATATATTCAGCCCCGCACTCAATGTTCACATTGACGGCCCCGGCAGCAGCCGGAACAACGACTTTACGGCGACGCTGCAAACGCCGGTCATTACAGCGGTACAGCCTACCGGCATCGTAGCGGGAAGCGGATCAACAACCCTCGTGGTGGCCGCGACACCAGTTGCCCCGAATGCGCAAATTATTTTTGACGGCAAACCGCTGAATACAACGCTGATCACAGCACCTCCGACGGGCCTGCCATCGAGTGGCAGTGGAAGCAGCGGATCGGGTTTAACCGGCCCGGCCTTGCAGGCCGTCGTCGATTCGAGTTTGCTGAGTGGTGCGCACCAGGCAACGATCGTTGTTCAAACAAAAGATTCCATCGCCAGCGCTCAATCACAACCTTTCTTGCTGGGCATAGGCACGGTTCCCCCGGTGCTCACCAGTTTTGGTCCTCTGCCGGTGCCTATTATGGCGGGCTGTTGCCCGACTACCGCAAACAACCCGGGACTGACGACTACGATTTCGGGATCCGGTTTCACACAGGGCGTAACGGTACAAGTCGGCACCGGCACGGGTGGAGTCATATCGAATGTTCTGGCTAACCTTGGTCCGGACAGCGGTGTGTCATACATCAGCCCGACGAGCATTCTGGTGACTATTCCAGCGCAGTATTTGAGTACCGGCGGATTTCTGGAAGTCACCGCGACGAATCCGGCTCCATCGGCCGGGCCTTCCAATGCTCTCTTGTTGACAGTGTTCAATCAGGCGGCGATTGTCACGTCAATAACGCCGAATGTTGCTACGGTGCAGCTTGAACAAAATTCGCCTCCTCTGAGGCTCACCGCCAACGGCTTCGGATTTAAGCCTGGAGCCACGCTCAGTGTCGGCGGAACACCAGTAGCTCTCGACCCAACGCAGCCACAGACCGCGAATTCGATAAGCGGCCTGGTGCCATCGACATTAATTCAAGTCGGAGGCACGGTGCCGGTAACTGTGGTCAATCCGAATCCGGTGACCGGCACACCGACATCCGTCCCGCTGAATTTGTTGAATCTTCCACCCGTATTGCTGACAGTTCAACCGACCAATGGTCCTCTCTATTTCGATACACAACGTTCAACGGAAACTTACAACGCCTCCGTCGTTGTAACGGGTGCGAACTACAACACGGCCTCAATTTTTGAATTGGTGAATCAATGCGCGCCGATCGCCGTTGCTCCAACCACGGCCACGGTACCTATATTTCAGAAGCAGCAGTTTACCGCGTATCTGAGCGGCCTGCAGGCAACCCAAGGCGATGTCACATGGAGCGTCGCGTTTACAACGGCAACGGGCACTCAAGGCAGCCCGGGACAGATTGACGTGAACGGGTTGTATACGGCACCCGCCGCCGTACCAACGCCTGCGACAGTCATCGTTACGGCGACCAGCAAATCCGACGGAACAAAGTTTGCGATAGCGACGGTGACCATAACGCAGACCCCGAATGGCAGTGCCAGTTCTGTCGGGGCGCTTGGGGCGGCTCTGGTTAATTCACACGAAGCGATTCTTACGGTAACGATCTCTTGCGCAGGCAACTATCTCATCGACGTGCGGAACCCGCAGCCTGGCGGAGGCGTTTCTCAGAAAGCTGCTTTCACAGTCAATCCGTACCAGCCACCGGACACGCCGACGATTACATCGTTCGATCCACCGACGGCACCCGGACTCAATGTACCATTTACATTAACGATTAACGGGTCGGGATTCGAAATCAGCCCGAACCAGGCTTATGTGAGTTTTAATGGTACTGTGCTGTTCCCGACCTCTATCAATTCGTCAACGATCGTTGTAAACGTACCGGGGTATCTGATTAGCGACCACGGGAATATTCCCCTCGCTGTCGTGAATCCGGATTACGGAGCGTCGCCGATTGCTTCCTATCCCGTTTTCTGATCGATGTCCGATTTTGCGGACAGGACGCTGATAACGGAAGACGACATCCGCACCGTCCCTGCAGGTACGACGGTGCGGATAAATGAAAAAACGCTGATTACCCCTCTGGCTGCAGATCTTGCCCACGAGCGGCATATCTCGATCGAACGCGTTGCCGCTCCCGGAAAAGTCCCGCGACGAAGGATTGCCGTCGGTGCCGACCACGGCGGTTTTGAAATGAAGGAAAATCTCAAGACTCTGCTTGCGGAACTCGACTGTGAGTACAAGGATTTCGGTACCCACTCCACTGAGCCCGTGGACTACCCGGACATTGCGCACGCGGTCGCACTTGCGGTAGCGCGAAAGACTTTTGATTCGGGAATCATTGTGGATGGCGCAGGGATCGGTTCGTGCATGGTGGCCAACAAGGTTGCCGGTGTCCGGGCTGCCATGTGCTATGACGAAGCCTCTGCCCGGAACAGCCGCGAGCATAACGGCGCCAATGTGCTGACTCTCGGTGGCAAAGTGATTTCCGATGAAAGAATGCGCGACATCGTCCGCGTCTGGCTTTCGACCGAGCTCAGCGAAGAACGCCACCGGCGCCGCGTCGCCAAGATTGACGCAATCCTGTAACGCGCTTTTCCCCTACAATTGAATTATGGCCAATTCCAAGCGTGCGTACGCAGAGAACGCCGCCGGCGACTTCTTCGTAGATGACACGTGCATCGATTGCGATCTCTGCCGTCAGATCGCGCCGTCGGTCTTCAAGGAGCAGGACGATCATTCTGTGGTCTATCATCAGCCGGGGCAATCTCGTGAGACGCACCGTGCAGCTATGGCACTGGTCGCTTGCCCTACCGGGTCGATCGGCACGCGGACCAAGGTCGATATCAAGCCGGCGTCAGCCTCATTTCCGGAGTTGATCGAAGATAATGTCTATTTTTGCGGATACGCTTCTCCCAATTCCTACGGCGCCGCGTCTTATTTAATTACGAGGCCTGAAGGAAATATCCTGGTCGATTCGCCCCGGTTTGCACGGACACTCGTGCGGCGGATGGAAGAACTTGGCGGCGTTTCCGTCATGTTTTTCTCTCACCGGGATGATGTGGCGGACCATGAAAAGTTTCATGACCATTTTGGTTGCCGCCGCATGATTCATCGAGCAGACTCAAGGGGGATCAAAACGGAAGATATCATCGACGGCCAGGAACGGATCCAGCTTGATAAAGACCTGCTGGTGCAACCGGTTCCAGGTCATACGCGCGGTCACGTAGTCTTACTCTATCGCGATAAGTTTTTGTTTACCGGCGATCATCTGGCCTGGTCGGACAACCGCGGCGGATTGATCGCGTTCCGCGACGTAGCATGGTACTCTTGGCCCGAACAAACGAAATCGATGGAACGTCTCTTAGACCTCCGTTTCCAGTGGGTACTGCCGGGGCATGGGCGTCGCGCACATCAACCCGAGGCGGTGATGCATCAAAAGCTCATCGAATGCATTGCCTGGATGAAGACTAGAGCCTGAAAATCTCCAAATTATTATGAAGATACGCAAACAAACTTTCACTGCGGCGATTCTCGCGTTGTTGCTCGTCATACCAGCAGCGATGGCGCAATCCGTCAAATTTACCGAGCACAAGCTCAAAAATGGACTTCGAGTGATCCTGTCGGAAGACCATTCGGCTCCGACGTATTCCATTTCCGTGGTCTACAACGTCGGTTCGAGAGACGAACGGCCCGGGCGCACCGGTTTCGCCCACCTGTTCGAACACATGATGTTCCAGGGTTCAGAAAATGTCGGAAAGGGCGAACACTTTGTTCTCATTGAAAACAATGGCGGAGGCATGAACGGCTCGACGAACACCGACCGGACGGAATATCACGAAACACTCCCGGCCAATCAGATCGACCTCGGCTTGTTTCTGGAATCGGATCGCATGCGCTCGCTGGCGATTACCCAGGCAAACCTCAACAATCAGCGCGAAACGGTAAAGGAAGAAAAGCGGCAACGATACGACAATCAACCTTACGGCCTGACGTTCGACACCCTCTTCGAAACCGCCTACGATACCTTCGGATATAAGCATTCGACCATCGGTTCGATGGAAGATCTCGACGCGGCTGCGGTTAAAGACGTCGCCGACTTCTTCAAGACGTATTACGCTCCCAACAATGCCGTACTGACGCTCGTTGGCGATTTTAAATCCAGCGAGGTTCTGGACAAGATCGAAAAATACTTCGGCAACATCCCAAGCCAGCCTCCTCCTCCGGTACCTGATATGAGTGAGCCGAAACAAACGGCGGAGCGACGGAAAACGATCGAAGACCCATTGGCGCAAATTCCACGTCTCGATATCGCGTGGAGGATTCCTCCCGGCAACACACCGGACTGGTACGCAATGTTCGTTCTGGGTGAAATCCTGTCCAGCGGCCAGTCTTCACGGTTCTACCGCACATTCGTCCGCGAAAAACAACTCGCCGTACAAGAAGGGGCAGGACCCATGGAGCGGCGCGGTCCATCCCTGTTCATGGTCGATATGGCCGTTGTTCCTGGAAAGGATCTTAAAGAGGTCGAACAGCTCGTTTATGAAGAACTCGAGAAGGTAAAAAATGAGCCTGTGACCGATGCCGAATTGCAGAAGGTGCGAATTGCGCTGAAGCGCGGAAAAATCGAGCAACTGGAAGGAACGCTGGGCCGCGCGGAAGATCTTGGAGAAAATGCCATCTTCTACAACGATCCAAATGTGATCAATACTGCAAGCGACAAGTTAATGAGCGTTACCAAGGAACAGATCCAAAAGGCCGCGCGTACATATTTGACGGCAAATAATCGCACCGTCGTTACCACACTACCGAAGCCGCGTACCGGAGGTGCCCAATGAAACTGCTGAGACTGATCGCGATTGTGACTCTTCTGGCTTCCGGCTGGACAGGCACAGTATCCGCAGCACAGGAAGAAGAACATTCGACGGATACCAGCAAAGTCGAACGGAAAAACAAAGCTCCCGTTTCAAAAGACATCCTCCGCGTAACGTTGCCACGAGCAACCGAAGCGAAGCTTTCCAACGGTTTGACGGTATTGATTATGGAAAATCACCGCCTGCCGCTCATCTCGCTTCAATACAACCTGGATGCGGCTGGTGCGATTTTCGAACCTTCGAATGCGCCCGGGTTGGCGGCAATTACGGCTCAGATGCTGCGGGAAGGAACATCCAGCAAAGACAGCGTTCAAATCGCCGAGCAGATCGATCAACTCGGCGCATCGATATCCGCCGCGGCCGGGTTTGGATCCGCGGTGACGGTAGTCAACGCGTCGGGCTTGAGCGATAACTTCGAGCAATGGTTCGCATTGACGAATGACATTCTCCTGAATCCGACGTTCCCGGCAAGCGAATTGAACCGAATCAAACAACGCCTCAAGACTCAATTACGACAGCAGCGAGCGAATCCGAATTTCCTGTCGAACGAAACCTTTGCAAAAGCTGTGTATGGTTCGCACCCGGCGGCGGTGGTTTCGGCAACTCCGGAATCGATTGACGCGATTACACCCGAGATGCTCGCCAAATGGCATCACGACCGATACGCGCCGCAGAATGCGATTCTCGGGATCACCGGCGATGTGAAAGCGTCCGAACTCGTACCGAAGCTCGAAAAGTGGCTCGCAGTTTGGAAAAAAACAGAACTCAAGGAAGAGTTGCCGCCGAATCCAAAACCCGCAGCATCTAAACGGGTGTTTCTGGTGAACCGGCCGAATTCCGTTCAGACGACGGTTGCCCTCGGTAATATTGCTATCGACCGCCGCGACCCGGACTATATTCCCTTGACGGTCATGAACCACGTCCTGGGCGGCGGACCTGCAGCGCGTCTTTTCCTGAACCTCCGCGAAGAGAAGGGATACACATACGGCGTTTACAGCACTTTCACCGCGCTGAAATACCCCGGTCCCTGGCGTGCCGGAGCGGATGTGCGGACTGAAGTGACGGGCGGCGCGATGACGGAGTTTTACAAGGAATTCCAGCGCATCCGTGACGACAAAGTACCAGCCACCGAACTTGATGAAGCAAAGCGTGCGCTGGTGGCCTCATTTGCATTGTCGTTGGAGAGTCCCTCGGAGTTGCTCGGATACGCGATTATTCAAAAGATCTATGGATTCCCCCCGGATTACTGGGACACCTATCCAGCAAAAGTCATGGCAGTAACGGCAGACGACATTCAACGCGTGGCGCGTAAATACGTCAATCCGGACAATATGCAGATCGTCGCCGTCGGCGATGTTGAGAAGATCAAACCCGTTTTCGAAAAGTACGGCCCGGTTCAAGTTTTCGACGGCGACGGGAAAAAAATCGGCAACTAACGCCGCAAAAAGGGTCAAGACTCACAAAACTTTTGTGAGTCTTGACCCTTCTTGGCTATTCCTGTGGTTTTATTCGGAAAATGTTTCTGGTCCCGCTTAATCCCCTCACCATACAACTATCCTTCTGAACCTCGCATTTGCGGCGGGACAGAACATCCTGGACATGGGGATCCTGCCAGATGTCTTCGGTGACGACGATGTCGCCGCCCTGGCTCTCTTTCTGAATACGCGCTGCCACATTTACAGCGGTACCGAAATAATCCAGGAGCTCATTCATATTCACGGCGATGCATGCCCCGTGATGAATGCCGATCTTCAGCGTCAAAGCCGGAGCGCCCCGGACGGCATTGTCGTTGTTGATCGTTGCATGCATCTCGAAAGCGGCTTCGACGGCCTTCGCCGGATCGAAGAACGCGGCCATGACGGAATCTCCGATTGTTTTGATCAGTGAACCGTTGCATCGGGCGAGCGTTTCACGCAGCAAATCGAAGTGCCGGCGCACCAGTCCGTAGGCCGGCGCCTCGCCGATTTTTTCGTACAGGCTCGTTGACGCCTTCAAATCGGTGAACATCAGGGCGATCGCCCCGACGGAAATCGGGGTATCCGGAGTGAGCACGTCTTCCGAAAATAGCGTACGAAACTCGCTCAGAGCGATGACCATCGCCGCCGTTGCCGCGTTTTCGTTTCCGGCAACTCTTTCGACGAGAACCGTAATGTCTTTGTCATCGTTGTTCTCAAGCGTGAGTGCGACGTCGGGAGTCAGTTCCAGCGTCAAGGGCTCGAGCGTCGGCCGGTGAATCTTAATCGTGGCGTTTGATGTTTTGGCATCCACGGACGTCCGCACGAGCGTTTGAGCCTCCAGCGTCAATGAGCGGATACGGTATTTCCACGGACTGAGGCGCACTTCCAACGTCCTGGAGCGGCCCGCCGGAATCTGTTGTTGCGCCACGATGTGCGGCGCGTTCATCGGTCCGCCGCTACAATAACGTACAACTTCCACCCGGCGAAACGAAGCATTCGGCCTGAACGTGACTTCGACGGATTCCGCGAAGTCGGCATTGTATTGAAGGTTACACGCAGGACAATGCGCTTCCGTCTTCATATTGCGAAGACTGGTATGCCGTTCTTGCGCACCACGGCAGCCGGGGCAAATCACATCCCACGAAAGATCGAGCAGACCGCCCTGCGCCGCGTGCAAGAAAAGCTTTAATACTTCAAGGCGATCGGCTTTCCACCGGTCCGCAAAAACAAAAGGCCGCATGGCGTCCAGTTCCTCATCCGCCAGCGTCTGGATCGCCTCGACGAGTCTCGGTAACCATTGATGCCCGGCCGCATTCTTCAGACGTTCCCGGATAACTTCCAGGCGGCCCGGCGAAATCGCAATGCGCGGAACCGGAACGAAAGGAGTTTCCGTATTTCCCTGGAGAAATTTTTCAATCTTGCGATACGCCCCGCGAAATCGCTTCCGGGCGGAGAAACCGATCTCCCAGTAAATCGCCGGTATCGCGAAAAACCAGCGGGGCTCGCATTCGATGACTTGTTCGACCATGCTGCCGCCATTATTCGGACGAAGGGAAACTGCAGTATGAAATTCTCGGATTGGACCATTATGGTAGGTCCGGACAATTTCGTAGTAGCGGCCCTCAACCCATTCAAAGGGATGCTCGTCCCATGCAAGCCGCCAGCCCATGTAGCGCGTCTCGCCAATCTGACGTGATCCGCCCTCGGGTTCGGGGATGTATCGAAAGCTAAACTCCGGAAAACCGGCGTACTGATTGAGGCGATTGGTATCCGAGATGTATCGCCACAATTGATCCGGCGGCGCGTCGATGGGAATCTTCCAAACGAATTTCAAACAGCCGCCACTTGCCGGACATTCTTTTCGCTCATACGTTTCTTCGGAAGTAGCTTATCTCCGTGAGAGCCTTACGGGGCAGCCGACCTCGCCGCCGGCCGCAGCGGAAGTTTCACAACGAACGTCGAACCTTGCTCACCGCCTCTGCTGTGCGCTTGAACAGTTCCGCCGTGTGATTCCGCCAGGTGGCGGACAATAGCAAGACCCAAACCCAGACCGCCGTGTATCCGCGTGCGGGACGTATCGCCCTGACGGAAGCGATCGAATACGTGAGGGAGAAATTCGGCATTGATTCCAATTCCATTGTCGGTGACAGCAATTTCGGCATGGTCTCCATTTTGGGACAAGTGGACAAGAATATTTCCGGAATGCGGTGTGAATTTGACGGAATTCGCCAGCAGGTTCCAGACGATTTGCTGGAGACGATCCGTATCTCCATGGACGACACCCGATATGCGTTCCAACTGAACGTCGATTTGGATCGATTTGGCCTCGCTGGCAGGACGGACAATCTGGACAGCGGCATTGATTACGTCGGCCAGATCGACCGACTCGACATTCAACCGGAGCTTGCCGTTCAACGCGCGGGATACGTCAAGCAGGTCGTCGACAATTTTTACCTGCGTTTTCGCGTTCCGCTCGATCAATTCCAAGGCGCGTGTAAATACATCGGCGTCGTCCGGTTCGCTTCGCAGCATGTAGACACCGCCGAGAATCGGGGTCAAGGGTGTCCTGAGCTCGTGAGAAACGATCGCGACAAATTCATCCTTCAGCCGATTTGCCTTCTGTGCCTCCTGGTACAGCCGGGAGTTGTCGAGGGCGACTCCAGCCCGGCGGCCAATAACATTCAAAAAATGCACATCTTCAGAATCAAAAGCGCAGGGCCTGGCTGAAAGCACGGCCAGCACGCCGGTCACTTCCTCGCGCATAATGATCGGTATCAGTACACGCGATGTTGGATTACCCACGACTTGCGTTTTTCCGTGCGACAGTACAGCGCGGACATCCGCGAGCGCGACATCGGTTCCGGTCGCGATCGGTGTGCGATGTGCGGCGGCCACTCGAACAGGATTTCCCTGTTCATTGAGGAATATCAGACAGGAATCGGCAATTCTGGCGGCAATGAACTCCGCAACTTCCGGAAAGGTTTTTTCGCAGTCCAACGAGGAGGCCAGGATCTTGCCGCACTCGACGAGCCCCCGCATCCTTTCCTCGGCTCGTTTTCGTTCGGAAAGGTCCGACGCGAGGCAAAGGGTTTCCGGGGGGTCTTTCTGAGTTGACACTCCGCCGATCAGAACCGATACGCGGCTGCCGTTTTTCCGGATGAATTCCTTTTCATAGGGGGAAAAACCGCCGTTGATGCCGATTTCCTGGCGCGCACGGGCATCCGCGCCGTCATATTCAGGAGGCGTCAATTCACGCCAGCGAAGCTGCCTTGCGATCAGTTCGGCTCGCGTGTAGCCGATCGCGCGCAAAAATACATCATTCGCTTCGGTGATCATCCCACTCTCGACAACAAACATTCCGATAATGTCCGAATCCATCAACCGCCGAAATCGCTCTTCGCTCGCTCGCAATGCTTCCTCCAGCCGCCGGCGCGAGGTAATGTCCCGCCTTTCCCACGTCAGGCCGCCGTCGGAATTCGGATATGTTTGATGTTCGAACCATCGTTTCATAGACTCATGAAACGATTGAAAGCGCGTCGTGATACCGTCTCGGAGTGCCTGCTTTATCTGGTTTTGAAAAGCGGGATCGGCCGTTTGCAGAATTTCCGAAGCTTTGTCGTTCGCGAATGTGACCTGACCGGTTTCGTCGAATATGCAGAGACCGTCACTGATCTTGGCAAGAATGTCGGCCAGATTTGGCGAAGGCATACGGCACTATAGATGCGTGATTCGAAATTCGCAATTTGAATGTGCTATCTTACTCGACTTCAGTAGCTTGCCGTGCTGAACAGGAATAGATGAAGCGGTCAAACAAGCTCCGTTTGCGGTTGCGCGAACTTCATATGATTGCCCGAGGCTTGTTGTCCAACAAGCATGTCATCCTCGCCCATGTTATTCCTATGCGCCGCTGCAATCTCGCCTGCACTTATTGCAATGAATATGACGACTTTTCGCCGCCGGTACCGACGGAAGAAATGCTGCGGCGTATCGACCGTCTGGCCTATTTGCAGACCGCCATCGTAACCATCAGCGGCGGTGAGCCACTGATGCATCCCGAAATCGAGACGATCATCAAGCGAATCCGCCACCACGGCATCATCGCGGGAATCATCACCAACGGGTATCTGCTGACGCCCAGGAAGATTGCGGCGCTCAACGAAGCGGGTCTCGAGCATCTTCAGATCAGTATCGATAACATTCAGCCCGACGAAGTCTCGATGAAGAGCCTGAAGGTACTCGATAAAAAACTGGAATACCTTGCCGAGTTTGCGGAGTTCGCCGTGAATATCAACTCGGTTATCGGCGGTGGTATCCGTAACCCGGAAGACGCCGAAATCATCACGAAGCGTGCGGTAAAGCTCGGCTTCTCGAGTTCCCTCGGCATCATCCACGATCACAGCGGGTCGGTGAAACCTTTGACGCGGCGAGAAGAGCGCGTGTACAGAGATATCAGGACATACGGCAAACAAAGTTACGCCCGGTTTGACTGGTTTCAGGAAAATCTCGCTCACGGCAAACCGAACGAGTGGCGCTGTCGAGCGGGGGCCCGGTATTTATACATTTGCGAAGACGGGTTGGTCCATTACTGCTCGCAACAACGCGGCTATCCGGGAATTCCGCTGGAAAACTATACATTTGCAGATATTCAACGTGAATACTTCACGAAGAAAGCGTGCGCCCCGCACTGTACGGTAGGGTGTGTTCAAAGAATTTCCCTGATCGACCACTGGCGGGATCCGCAGGACTACCCCGCGGCTTCAAACCCCGAGGATGTGATATCCGCCATCGACGTAAATTACCTCTCCGGTAATACCTCTCGATAACGGACTCACAAGAAACAACGCAGCGTCACCCACTTCATCGATATCGACTTGTTTCCGCAAAGGCGCTCGCTCGGCGTGCAGTTTAATCATGCTCGAGATGCCGCCAACGGCGGAGGATGCCAGCGTTTTGATAGGCCCGGCCGAAATCGCGTTAACGCGAATTCCGCTCGGTCCAAAGTCATTCGCGAGATAGCGGACGGACGCCTCGAGCGCGGCCTTCGCAACGCCCATGACATTGTAGTTTTGAACCACGCGCTCGCTGCCGAGATACGTCAGTGTGACGATGCTCGCCTGCCTGTCTTTCATCAACGGCAAAGCCGCTCGCGAAACGGCTGTAAGGGAATAGGCGCTCACGTCGAGCGCCGTTGCGAAATCCGCCCGCCTGGTGTCCGCGAACATCCCACCGAGCGCTTCGCGGGGAGCGAAGGCCAGCACATGGACGATAAAATCGAGGTGGCCGACGTCCTCGCGAATCCGATCTGTAAGTACCTGAATCTGTTCGTCGCTTGAGACGTCGCACTGCAGAAGAAGAGGATTGTCCAGCAGTGGTGCCAGCTCCTTCACATTCTCCCCAAGCCTCTCATTTTGATAGGTTAGAATAAGACGAGCACCTTCCCGGTTAAGAGAATTGGCGATACCCCACGCAATGCTGCGTTTGTTCGCCACACCCATGACCAGGCCGGTTTTACCTTCTAATAGTTGCGCCATGTTGTTTATCGGGCCGGGTGAGCCCGGCGTTAAGTGGATAGGTACATTAGCATAGCGATGCACCATGATCCATGCTACAATCACCTACCGATCGGTCGGTAGGTCACGTTATCGTATGGAACAGCTTCCTACATTTACTTTCGAGATCGTCGTCGAAAATCGATTTGGGGTCTTATTCAATATCACGGGCCTGTTCAGCTCGCGCGGCTACAACATTGAGCGCCTGATGGTTGTTCCGGATTCAGAACCTGGACTATCGCGCATTACGATGTCGGCGCATTGCAGCCCGGCCCTTGCAGAACAAATTGTCAAACAACTTCACAAGCAAATAGATGTCATCTCCGTTGAGATGACAGACAAGGAGATTTCATGGCCAACGTCTATTACGAAAAACACGGAAATCCGAGCCTGATCAAATCCAAACGGGTTGCGGTCATCGGCTACGGCAGCCAGGGGCACGCACACGCTCTGAACATGCGCGACAGCGGTGTCAACGTGACTGTAGCCACCTATGCAGGTAGTCCCTCTGCCGATCGGGCAAAGGCTGACGGACTTCCGGTAAGCACCATCGAGCAGGCAACGCAGAATTCAGACGTAATCATGATTCTCATTCCAGACGAGAAGCAAAAGAGCGTTTTCAAGGCATCCATCGAGCCAAATCTGCGGGCCGGCCAAACGCTGATGTTTGCTCACGGTTTCAATATTCATTTTGGACAAGTTCAACCGCCGCCGTTCGTGGACGTCTCGATGATCGCGCCGAAAAGTCCCGGCCACCGTATGCGCGAACTGTTCGTGGAAGGAGTGGGCGTGCCGGCACTGCTGGCCGTCCATCAGGATGCGTCGGGCAAAGCCAGAGAAAATGCTCTGGCCTATGCATGGGCCACGGGAAACCTGAAGGCGGGCGTCATCGAAACCACGTTCAAGGAAGAGACGGAAAGCGATCTTTTCGGTGAACAGACGGTTCTTTGCGGCGGGGTCAGCGCGCTTGTAAAAATGGCCTTCGAAACCTTGATCGAGGCCGGCTATCAGCCGGAAGTTGCGTATTTCGAGTGCCTGCACGAATTGAAGCTGATTGTCGACCTGTTCTATGTCGGCGGCATCAGCTACATGCGGTATTCCGTCAGTGATACGGCCGAATACGGGGATTACACACGCGGGCCCCGGGTCATCGATTCTCGCACGCGCGAAACCATGAAACAGATCCTGGGTGAAATTCAGAACGGCACATTCGCGAAACAATGGATCGCCGAGAACGAAGCCGGTCGTCCAAACTTCAAAAAGTTTCGTGAGGACGAAGCAAAGCACCCGATCGAGGCTGTGGGTAAATCCCTTCGCGAGATGATGTCCTTCCTCCAAAAACCTAAACAGAAAACGGCGCCTGTTGGAGCCTCCGTCGGCGCTCGGGAGAAATAATGAGCGTTCGCGCAGAATTGACTTCGCCGTCGCGGCATCCGCTCGCCGGTCAGACAATGACCGGCGCGGACATGATCATTCAGATCCTGGCGGACGAAGGTGTCGAGCTTGTATTCGGCTATAGCGGCGGCGCGATCCTGCCCACGTGGGATGCGCTTGGCCGCTATAACATCGAGCAGGAATCGAAGCGGCGGAAACCGATTGATCTGGTGGTGCCTGCGAACGAACAGGGCGCGGGCTTCATGGCGGCCGGATACGCACGGGCGAGTGGTAAGGTCGGAGTATCCATCGTGACTTCAGGTCCGGGCGCCACCAACAGCGTCACGCCGGTTCGCGATTGCATGTCGGATTCGGTTCCCATGGTCCTGATCTGCGGACAAGTGCCTCGCGGCGCCATCGGCACTGACGCATTTCAAGAGGCTCCGGTTTTCAACATCATGAGCGCGTGCGCCAAGCGCGCGTTTCTCGTTCTGGATCCGGAAGAATTGGAAGCCACGGTTCGGACGGCATTCGAAGTCGCGCGAGGCGATCGGCCGGGCCCAGTCGTTTTGGACATTCCCAAAGATGTTCAGAACTGGAAAGGTACATTTCGCGGCGAAGGCGTACTCGAACTGCGCGGCTACCGCGAACGTATGCAAGCTCTTTACGGAGGAAGGATGCTGGAATCCAAGGGCGCCGCTTTCTTCGACATACTCCGTAAGAGTGAAAGGCCTCTTATTTATGCCGGAGGCGGCGTAATCAAGAGCGATGCTTCCCGCGATCTTCGCCGGTTCGCAACAACGCTCAACATTCCAGTCGTCACGACGCTGCAAGGAATCGGATCCTTTGACACAACGCATCCGTTGGCTCTGCACATGCTGGGCATGCACGGGACAGCGTATGCAAACTATGCTGTCGAAGATTGTGACTTTCTCATCGCTGTCGGCGCCAGGTTCGACGATCGTGTCGCCGGAAATGCGCCCAAGTTTGCGCCCAATGCAAACAACATCGCTCACATCGACATCGATGCATGCGAAATCGGCAAAGTAAAGCAGGTCACCTGGTCTCACGTTGCCGATGCACGGAATGGCCTGCAGGATCTTCTGAATTTCTCGCGCGGGTTCCAGAAGGATTTTTCTCCGTGGGTGGCACATATCGCCGAATTGAAGAAGAGTCATCCGCTGGACTACGATCGGGAGTGCGAGTTTATTCAGCCGCATTATGTTCTGGAGTGTCTGAACAGGATCACCCAGGGTGAAGCCATCATATGCACCGGTGTCGGACAGCATCAGATGTGGGCGGCTCAATACCTGGATTACAAACATCCCAGGTCATTCCTTACATCCGGCTCGATGGGCACAATGGGTTTCGGTTTACCCGCAGCGATCGGAGCTCAGTTCGCGCGGCCGGATCGCCTGGTGATCAACATCGACGGTGACGGCAGTTTGCGAATGAACATCGGCGATCTGGAAACGATCACGAATTACAACCTGCCGGTCAAAACGATTCTTTTCAACAATCAAGGCGACGGTATGGTCCGGCAATGGCAAAAGATGTTCTTTTCCGAACGGTTCTGCGGTACCGAAAAATTCCTCCATCGGAAGGATTTTGTGAATGCCGCCAGGGCGGACGGGTTTGAGTTCGCTGCCCGGGTAAGCGAAAAGAACCGCATTGAAGGCGTCTTGCAGGAGTTCGTGCACCACAATGGTCCGGCATTTCTTGAAATCATGATTGATCCGGACGCATGCGTGTTTCCGATGGTGGCTCCAGGCCTGAGCTATAAAGAGATGGTGACGGGGCCGCACATTAAGCCGAGGACCCACGAGACCGCAAAGCCGGCGAAACCGACCGATTTGTTCTAGCCGCAAATAATTCCAGGGACGCTACCCGAATTCTGAAATTCGAATTCGGGCGCGTCCCTGGAATTATTTCAGCCGTTCTTCCAGGCGGGCAACTTCATCCTTCAAAGCCTTCGGCATACGGTCACCGAATTTATCGAAGTATTCGTTGATCAGCGGGATTTCTTTGAGCCAGCCCTCACGATCCACATTGAGCAGCTTGGAAAGATTCGCTGGAGGCATATCCATTCCCTGCGTATCGAGATCTTCAGGGCGTGGCAAACGGCCGATAGCAGTATCGACAGCCTTCGCTGTGCCATTGCAGCGTTCGAAGACCCATTTCAACACTCGGCTGTTCTCGCCGTATCCCGGCCACAGAAAACTACCTCTCTCGTCTTTACGGAACCAGTTGACGAAGAAAATCTTCGGCAGCTTGGCGCCGGGAGTCGCGCCGATCTTGAGCCAATGTCCGAAGTAATCCCCCATGTTGTAGCCGCAGAACGGAAGCATCGCCATGGGATCCCGTCTCAATTGGCCGACCTTTCCGGCGGCGGCGGCGGTAGTTTCGCTGCTCGTGGTTGCACCTAGAAATGTCCCGTGTTGCCAATCGAACGATTCGGTCACAAGAGGCACAACACTGGCGCGCCGCCCGCCGAACAGGATCGCGTCGATCGGTACTCCTTTGGGGTCTTCCCATTCTTTGGCGATAACCGGACATTGTTTCGCGGGGGTCGTAAAGCGGGCATTGGGGTGGGCAGCGGGACGGCCGGCCTCGGGTGTCCATGGCCGGCGGAGCCAATCGACCAGCTCGGCCGGCTTCGTATCCGTCATACCTTCCCACCAGACATCGTTATCGGAAGTCAAAGCGCAGTTGGTAAAGATCGAATTCTTCGTCACTGTCAGCATGGCGTTCGGATTCGACTTCATGCCGGTCCCGGGCGCGACGCCGAAAAATCCCGCTTCCGGATTGATTGCATAGAGCCGCCCATCGGCTCCGAACTTCATCCACGCAATGTCGTCGCCGATCGTTTCGACTTTCCATCCGGGCACGGTGGAGATCAGCATCGCCAGGTTCGTCTTGCCGCATGCCGAGGGAAATGCGCCGGTGACGTACTTTACCTGTCCCTGCGGATTCGTCAGTTTCAGGATGAGCATGTGTTCGGCGAGCCACCCTTCGTCGCGTGCCTGAACAGAGGCGATTCTCAGCGCGTGACATTTCTTTCCCAGAAGAGCGTTTCCGCCGTAACCGGATCCATAGGACAGGATCTCTCGGGTCTCAGGAAAATGGCAGATGTACTTGTGTTCGCCGTTGCACGGCCAGGCCACATCCGGTTCAGTCGGACCCAGAGGAGCGCCGATCGAGTGGAGTCCCTTTACAAAATCGCCGTCGGTACCGAGAATCTCGAGGACTTTCGTTCCTACGCGCGCCATGATGTGCATATTGACAACGACGTAAGGCGAATCGCTGATTTCGACGCCGATCTTGGAAATCGGAGATCCGATGGGTCCCATGGAGTAGGGAATGACAAACATCGTACGGCCTGCCATCGAACCGGTAAACAGCTCATTCAGGCGACGCTTCATCCGGGCAGGATCTTCCCAGTTATTGTTCGGCCCTGCCTGGTCTTTGGTCTCGGAACATATAAAAGTCCGGTCTTCTACACGCGCGACATCCAGAGTGGTGGAACGTACGAAAATGCTATTAGGACGTTTTTGAGGATTCAGTGCGATGGCGGTACCGGTTTGGAGCATGAGGCGGGTCATTTCCTGATATTCCTGTTCCGACCCGTCACATAAATGAATACGGTCTGGTTTACATGTTGCCGCGACTTCTTCAACCCATTTCAGAAGCTTTTTATTGCGTATTTTGCCGGGAGCCTCCGACACCGGCGATTCGTGCAATTGCATCTTAGCCATGTGATGTTTCTCTCCTAAGTAAGCGTCGGGCAAGCGTCCGGATCGCTAAGGTACGCCGTTTGGGTTTAGGCTTCGCGCTATCGCGCTCGCGCTTAAGGGCGGCCCCTTTTACTACCGGCCGGTCCCCCCCACGTACTGCCGATAAGGACCAGTTCTATCATAAAAAAAGAGATATTTTACAGTTACCGTTTATTTTTCAGTACGTTTTCTTCGTTCCCTATTAATATTTTGTCTGCGTTGGAAACGTCAACGCAATTCAAAAGGCCGCGGCGCGAAGCCCAAACCCGCAGGGCGCCAGGCTAAAGCAAGGCGTTGTACCGACGGCACCTGGACCAGTGGGCCCGACGTTTAAACCATGGAGCAGGAACTTCGCCATCTTCGGGAGATTCTCCGCCAGCGATCGCTGCGGATCGGTGATTTTACTCTTAGTTCAGGAAAGAAGAGTTCCTACTACCTGGATTGCCGTATGACAACCCTGGATCCGAATGGGGCTCTGCTCATCGGCCGGATCATTCTCGACCGGATTCGAACGCACAACATCCAGGCTGATGCCATTGGTGGTTTGACGCTGGGCGCAGATCCTATCGCCACGGCCGTTGCCGTTGTCAGCGCTATGGAAGGACGGCCCTTGCCTGCCTTTATCGTGCGCAAGGAGGCCAAGGGACACGGCACGCAGCGGGCAATCGAAGGATGGGACGGAAAGCCGGGCTCCCGAGTGATCGTGGTGGATGATGCCTGTACGACAGGCGGCTCGATTCTGAAGGCCGCCGACCAGGTCGAAGAAGCCGGTTACCTCGTCAGCGCCGCTTTCTGCATTGTCGATCGTGAGGAAGGCGGCACGGAACTGATCACGAAACGATATCCGTTTTATGCGCTCTTTACGGCCAAGGAGTTGATGAAGGATGCTTAACGTCCTGAGGTCCGGCCTGGTGCTCGCGATCCTTCTCGCGCCGCAATTGTTCCAATCGAGCCTCGGCATCCTCGATGCGCACCAGCCGATTACCGTTTATATCGAAGATGGTAAGGGTGTGCAGGGATATCGCGATTCCGATCCGGAACTCGCCAAAATGGCCCTCGACGCCTGGTCTCGAGAAAGCGCCGGCAAGCTGAAATTCACGCAATCCAAAGATCGCGAAAGTGCGCTGATCCGGCTGCGTTGGATCTCTCCAACCGATGGACTCTATGGCGAGACTCAGCGTATCGATGTGAAGGGAAAGGCGGGCGCGATCGTGAATGTGATGCCGCAGGTTGCCGCACAGGGAGAACCCCTGGCCAGCCGCGCCGTGCAGGACGCGCTCTTGCGTGACACGGTCGTCTATCTCACGTGCGTCCATGAACTCGGACATGCTGTCGGTCTGCCGCACACGAACAAGTTTCAGGACATCATGTACTACTTCGGATACGGCGGCGACATTCTTCAGTACTTCATGCGGTATCGAAATCAGCTTCAATCGCGTCCAGACATTGCGAAACACTCCGGAATATCCGCCGGCGACGCCGCAGTCCTGCACAGCCTCTATAGCAACTAAATAAATACGTATTCCGCGGTGTTGTAGCTCAGTCCAAGCGTGATGATCTTATGCAGTAACTGCGCGTAAGGGATGCCGCAATGCGCGGCCGAATCGGAGAAGTCTTCATTCTTGGCGATCTGCGGGTTGGGGTTGGCTTCGAGGAGATAGCACTCGCCATCGTTTGTGACGCGATAATCCAGGCGTGCATAACCGCTAAGGCACAGATGCCGATAAATGCGTTTCGAAAGAAGGAGAATTTTTCGCTGCAATTCCGGTGAAAGGTCCGCCGGCTGGGTCACAAGCCCGACTTTCTTCTGGTAGTCGGCATTCCATTTCAAACGGCCCGTCGCAATATTCAGGGAACCTTCGGGTAAATTGGTAATCATCAATTCCCATGGTGTATAGGTCTGCAGTTTCCGATTGCCGATGACGCCGACATAAATCTCGCGACCTTCGATATATTGCTCCGCGATCGCATGGCTGTTCGTCTGGCGGTGAATGAACTCGACACGTTCGGCCAGCTTCTGATCGTCCGGAACAACGGAGGCTTGCGCGATACCGACCGAACCTTCCTCGACGACCGACTTGACGAAGAGAGGAAATTTCAAGCGGCGCGGCCGGACGACCTTCTGCCCCATCGGAAAGACTGCGAACCCAGGCACCGGGATTCTGTGATACGAGAGGATCTTTTTCGTGAGGGCTTTGTCATGGGCAAGGGTCAAGCCCCGTGGATTACAGCCGGTATACGGCTGTTTGATCAACTCGAGATAACTCACTACGTGCTGGTCGTAGAGCGCCCGGCCTTCAAAATCTTCCAGCAGATTGAAAGCGATCTGCGGCTTATGCTCTTCGCGAGCCTTCGCAATGACCTCCAGATCGCTGCGCAAACCGACCGGAACAACTTCGTGTCCCATGGATTTGAGGGTCGATATGACATCGTATTCCGTCCGCCACGGCTGCTTTTCTATTTCCACTCCCTCAGGTATGGCGTCGGGAGGCATCAACTCCTGTGAGAGAAGCACGGCGATCCGCAGCTTTGTTTTTGGCTTGAATCTCACAACGGAATCCGGTGGTAGCCCGTTCGCAGGACCTGCATGACTTGCATGGTCAAAGCGACAATACTGAGCTGCCGGGCCTCCTCTTCGGGAAGTGTCAGCCGCAAATTCAGGACGCGCGAACGCACGATCATGTGCTTCACAATATGGTTGATAGTATAGAGATGGATTCCCGTACCCCGCGCGACGATCTCGCAAATATCACGCCGGACATGGCGTAAAAATTGAGCGGCACTTGGATAGTCGCGGTGACGCGATGCGGTCGAGAAAACCCGATACAGATTCCGTTCGTACGACGCCGGCCAGTGAATGGTGTAATAGGCTCGTTTCCGGCGGTAGTGGTCGCGAAGCGTTTTTTTTAAGGTCGATAAGGATTCAACCTCATGATGCGCGAAACGCCGTGCAGGCTTTCCTGCCAGTTCCGACATGACCTCATCGACGTAGGCAAGCTTTCGCTGGGCTCCCCAGCCCTCATAACGCTTCCGCCATTGTCCTCCCTGCTTCAACCAGACCGCAAAGCTTTCGGCGAAATCTTCTGCAGGATGCGCCTGGGCGTACCACGCGTCCAGATTAAAAACGTAATCGCGGCTGCCGGGCTGAGGTTGATACCACTCGGGGTACGGAACCCGATAAGAACCGAATGTATTGCTCCAGCTTCGCCGCGAGTGAAGCCGGTAAGCATTATCGATGGCGTGCCCAGCCTCATGCCGCAGGATCCGCAGGCATTCGCTTTCGCTGGCACCTTCCACCTCCAGCATCTGTGACCGCTCCAGTTTCATCAGGCGCGGGTGGGCCAGGTAAAACGGGATCGCAAAGCCCGCTACGCCGTCCGGGGTAAACCATTCCTCGCCGAGCCACACGTGGGGCCGAAAATGGAGCGACCGCGATTCCAGTTCGCGATAAAGCCTTTCGATTCGTTGCTCTAGCCGCGTCCCCCGAATTTTCACCGGCAAGTCGCAAAGCCGAAGATCGAGTAGCTGCCGGTCGGTCATTCGATCTAATCGAAATTTCACAGATTTATTGTAGAATCTAGCCGAATTATAAGTAGCAGATTTCATTAGAAATCTGTTCTAATCGGTACTTTGTTCTGACAGAGCGGGGAAGGATCAATAAAATAAGGTGTCAGTGCGTCCTTTGAATTCATCGAGGAGTGCTCTCGCGGCGCTCGCTTGTGTCCTTGCGTTGGGTTGTACGGCGAAAACGGCGCCTCCAGCCAGGACCAATACTGTACCTGTTGTAGTCGCCAAGGTTTCGCGGAAGTCCATGCCGGTTGAATTGACGGCCGTCGGGAATGTTGAGCCGATTGCGACCGTATCGATTAAAGCGCAGATCTCCGGTGAGCTTTTGGACGTGCACTTCAAAGAGGGTGACTTCGTCCGAAAAGGACAATTGCTCTTCACAATTGATGCTCGGCCCTATCAAAACCAGGTTGCCCAGATCGAGGCCAACATCGGAAAGGATCAGGCCCAGCTCCAGCAGGCAGAAGCCAACCTTGCCCGGGACACCGCAAATTTGGATTACGCCAAATCAGAATCCCAGCGATATGCCACGCTACTGCAACGCGGCTTGATCGCTACGGATCAGTCGGAGCAGGTGAAGTCACAAGCGAATGCCCTGCAGGAATCCGTCCGGGCCGACCGCGCTGCCGTGGACAGTGTTCGCGCGACGCTCAACGCGGATCAAAATGCACTGGAAGCGGCAAAACTGCAATTGAGCTACTGCACTATATATTCGCCGATCGACGGCCGTACCGGTGCCGTGATGGTGAAAGCTGGAAACCTTATCAAGCCGGCCGATGTTCCGATCGTGGTCATCAATCAGGTCAATCCGATCTACATCAATTTCGCGGTGCCACAGCAATATTGGACAGACATTAAGAAAAACCTTACCGACGAAGTATTCCGTGTCAGAGCACTCGTGCCCCAGGATTCGGATCATCCGAAACAGGGTTCTGTGATCTTCGTTGACAATGCCGTGGATGCGACAACCGGCACGCTCCACATGAAAGCATCGTTCGACAATTCTGCGAATCAGTTCATCCCGGGTATGTTTGTCACGGTTCAACTTCGCCTCTCGGAGCAGCCGAATGCGAAGGTTGTTCCCGTCCAGGCTTTGACAGAAGGCCCCAAGGGCCGTTTTGTTTACGTCGTCAAGCAAGATCAGACGGTCGAGATGCGGCCCGTCGTTTCGACATACAACTACAACGGCGAAGCAGTGATCGACGACGGCCTCGAAGGCAATGAAACCATCGTTACGGATGGGCAATCACGATTGACGCCGGGCGCCAAGGTCCAAATAAAAGATTAAAGGAAAATCGATGAGCATCCCTGAAACCTTCATAAGGCGGCCGGTTGCAACCACGCTCGTGATGGTCGGTATCCTGATTTTCGGTGTTATCGGATACCGGGCACTCCCGGTCAGCGATTTGCCGAGCGTCGATTACCCCACCATCATGGTCCAGGTCAACTTGCCTGGCGCAAACCCGGATACGATGGGCGCCGCAGTAGCACTGCCCCTCGAAAAGCAATTCTCCACGATATCGGGCCTGGACTCGATGGTCTCTCAGAATCTTCTCGGCACGACGCGCATCACGCTGCAATTTAATCTCAAGCGCAGCCTTGATGGCGCCGCCCAGGATGTGCAGAATGCCATCGCTCAGGCAGCCCGCCAGTTACCATCGTACCTGCCGGCTCCTCCGTCGCTGCAAAAGGTCAATCCAGCCGATCAGCCCGTTCTTTTCCTCGCGCTTACGTCGCAAACGATGTCGCTGACTGCGGTTGACGAGTATGCGGAAAACCTGCTGGCGCAGAGCATATCGACGGTGCCTGGAGTTGCTCAGGTCAACGTATATGGAGCAGCGAAGTTTGCTGTCCATGTCCAACTGGATCCGCATGAGCTTGCGACACGGCACATCGGTATCGATGAAGTCAGTACGGCACTCAACGATGGAAACGCCAACCTTCCTGCGGGCGTTGTCTGGGGAAGTGAGCAAACTTCCACTCTGCAGGCCACAGGACAACTCTTCAAAGCGGCGGATTATCAGAAATTGGTTGTTGCTTACCGGAATGGATCTCCGGTGCGGCTGGCCGACCTTGGGAACGTCATCGACGGTATAGAAAATCCTTATAACTCAAGTGCCTATTACGATACCAGCGTACCCAAGGGCATCCGGATCATCCAGCTTGCGATCAGCAAGCAGCCGGGAAGCAATGTCGTGGAAGTGGTTGATGGAGTCAAAAGGATCCTGCCGACACTCGAGGCGCAGATCCCACCGGCGATCTCGATGCGGATCCTGAATGACCGTTCTCTTACGATCCGCAATTCCGTTGAAGACGTGAAGTTCACTCTCGAACTTGCACTCTTTCTTGTCGTGCTGGTGATCTTCCTTTTTCTACGAAACCTCTCAGCGACCCTGATTCCAAGCCTGGCCCTGCCTCTTTCATTGGTGGGCACCTTCGCCGTGATGTATCTATGCGGCTTTTCGATGGACAACCTTTCGTTGATGGCGATGACGCTGTCCGTCGGATTTGTTGTGGACGACGCGATTGTTATGCTCGAAAACATCGTGCGCCACATCGAAATGGGGAAAACTGTCTTTCAAGCCGCTCTGGACGGTGCCAATGAAATCGGGTTCACGATCCTGTCGATGACGTTGTCGCTTGCAGCCGTCTTTCTTCCCGTGTTGTTCATGGGAGGAGTTCTGGGCCGGCTGCTGAACGAATTCGCGGTGACGATCATTTCTGCCATTTTGATTTCGGGCTTTGTATCGCTGACACTGACGCCGATGCTGTGCAGCCGGTTTATAAAGTCCCACCGGAATGCGCGTCACGGCTTCCTGTTCAATTACATCGAGAAGATGTACGACCGATTAACGAATATTTACGATCGGTGTTTGAAGGTCGCGCTCAGGCATCAACCGGCAACCCTGATGATTTCGTTATTTCTTCTGGTCGGCACGATTTATTTGTATGTAATCGTTCCGAAGGGTTTCCTGCCAAGTGAAGACATCGAGCAGTTCAACATTACAGCCGAGGCCGTGGAAGGCATTTCGTTCGAAGCGATGATTGAACATACGGACCAGGTGGCGCAAATCGTCGCGCAGGATCCGGCCATAGCATACGTGCAGAGTTCTATCGGCTGTAATTGCAGGAGCCTGAATCAGGCGCAACTGAATGTTCGACTCAAGCCACGCGCGCAACGTCCGCAGGTGGAGCAGGTTATGCAAGAATTGCGTCCCAAGCTTGCCGCGGTGCCTGGGGTGACTGTCTTCATGCGCAACGACCCGCCAATCCGAATCGGCGGCCTGCAAAGCAAAGCCCTTTATCAGTTCACGCTCCAAACGCCGAATACGCAGGAACTCTATCGCGCAGCCCTCGATTTTGAGCAGAAAATGCGGGCGCTGCCCCAGCTCGTGGACGTCAGCAGCGATGTGCAGATTCGTAATCCTCAGGTGAACGTCGTCATCGACCGCGATGCCGCTTCAGCAGTAGGAGTTACCGCCGCTCAGATCGAAGATGCCCTGTATTCCGCCTATGGGCTGAGACAGATCTCAACTATTCTTGCACCGAACAACCAGTATCGCGTACTGCTCGAACTCAAACCGGAATATCAAAAGGACGCGAACGCAATTTCGACTTTGTATGTGCGTTCGAAGACAACCGGACTGCCGGTTCCCCTCGGAGGTATCGCTAAGCTGTCGAACTCGTTGGGGCCCGCGTCGGTCAATCACCTTGGGCAGGTACCGGCGTCGACCATCTCTTTCAACCTGAGAGCAGGTTATTCCATCGGTGATGCCGTAACAGAAATTAATGAGTTGGCGCGAACCGCTCTGCCTCCGACCATCACGACGACTTTTCAGGGTAATGCGCAGGCGTTTCAATCTTCGTTCGCGGGAATGGGACTATTGGTTCTTATGTCCATTCTCGTGATTTATCTGATTCTGGGTATCCTTTACGAGAGTTTCATTCACCCGATCACGATTCTGTCAGGCTTGCCCTCCGCCGGCTTCGGTGCGCTGCTGTCCCTATATCTTTTCCACACGGCTGCCATAAAGGGTTGGGTTTCACCGTTGCTCGACATGAACCTTGATCTATACGGCTTTGTCGGAGTCATCATGCTTGTCGGTATCGTCAAAAAGAACGCGATCATGATGATCGACTTTGCCCTCGAAGCGCAAAGAAACGATGGCAAGAGTCCGACGGAGGCAATTTATGAAGGATGTCTCGCGCGATTCCGGCCGATCATTATGACCACGATGGCCGCCCTGATGGGCACGCTTCCGATTGCTCTGGGCCTGGGCGCAGGAGCAGAATCGAGACGGGCCCTCGGCGTATCGGTTGTCGGGGGGCTTTTCTTCTCCCAGATTGTCACGCTGTTTCTCACTCCAGTCGTTTATATCTATCTGGAACGTGCACGATTGTGGGTCGGTTCCTTCCGCCACAGGCCCGAATTGGACACTGCACATAGCTCCGGCGGACCAATCTCAAGTGTCAGCGGCGACTAAATGCTTGCAACGCGAATACGCCAGAAGGACGGAATCTTCTATTTCGTTTCCTTCAAGGCACGCGACATTCTCAATCGAGTAAGGTTTACCAGCCGGTTTTACTTCGAGGGTGAAACCATCGAAGCCGAACCTGATGCCGACGACCCGATCGCTAAATTCATCGGATCGGTCGAGCGAAGCGAAAAGGCGTTTCAGCGCCTGCTCAGCCGGAAAAAGGTTCGAGACATTGTCAATTTCTATGAATCTGCGGAAACTCAGCCCGCAATCCCCGGCACTATCCTGCTGTTTTCGGAAGAGGTACTGAAATTCCGGCCGCTGGGCCAATACGAATCGATCGGAGATCTCGAAGATCCCAAGCACGGATTTCTGATCATCGACGGGCAGCACCGTCTGGCAGGCCTGCATTTCTTCGGCGCCCGGAACGGGAACATGGTCGATCAGATCGAAGTGCCGTGTGTCATTTTCGACGGGAAGACGGGGGATTTCGCCGCTGAAATGTTCGTCATCATCAACTCCACTCAGACGCGCATCAACAAGTCGCATCTTGTGGATCTCCTGGATCGCATCAGCCGTTACGACGATGAGACCCGACTGGCCGCCGCACTGGTTCATAAGCTTTACGAAGAAAATTCCTCGCCGCTTCAATACAAGATCAACCGGCTCGGAGGCCGCAGCCGGCAGGAAAAATGGATCCTCCAGGCCGAGCTTTTCAATGAGATCAAGAAGTTGATCGTTCAGAATGAAAAGATGTTCATGAAGGACTTTCGTGGAAAAGCGGAGCGGCCGTTCGAATTGATTTCCGATTACCTCAAGGCGGTTCGAACCGTAATGGAGCGGGTCTGGGGCAACAACGACCGGTATAAGTTCACCACCAGCGTTACCTTGAAAGCCTTGATTCGAGTCTTAGGTGACCTGATGCTGCGTGAAGACATTATCGGGAAGTGGCGAGAGAACCCTACGCCCCGGCTGTTTGAAAAGCTGCTGGCTCCGTGGGCGGACCTCAAAGATGAATTCCGGAACGAAGGTTTCTACGAACGATTCCCTGCCAAAGGCCAGATCGAACGCGTTCGGGTGATCGAACAGCGCCTGCTCCGGGAAATCGAATAAATTCGACCAGAAAAAAGCACAAGAATCACAAAAGGTTTTTGTGTGTCTTGTGCCTTTTGTGGCCTTTCTTCCTAGTTATTCTAGACCCCCTTGCAGAACTCGCTGAAGCAGATGTGCACCAGTTCAGAACAGCGGTTCGGCACTGAGCAATACATTTCGGTCCATCACGTCAATCGCCGTGAAATACAGATGGCGGTCGTCGCGGAGATCAAAAGATGTGTTGTCGAAGTTTGCTAGCGGGACGTCCCCATTTGCGGAATCCGCGGTCGAATAAAGCATGTGATTGGTACCGTCGGCTGCGTGCAGGACGATCCCTAGGGTGCCTTCGATATTTACGCAAAACACGAGGTCGCCGTTACGATTGACGTCGAAACGGTTCCGAATATACGTAATATCACCGCCATTCGGCATGATGTCACCGCGGCGGACGAGAGACGTCCACGTTCCATTGCTATACTGCGCCAGTACCCCACCGTTACCAGCAGTTTCAAACTCCGCGTAAAACGTTTGATTCGCGGCCTTGACGGAGCCGATGTTCGTAATCGTCAGGCCGTCGATGCGTGTACTGTTCAGCAGCGCCGCCGTTGTCCACTGTTTTCCGTCGTACAGAAACAGTCCGGACGAACCGTTGCTGGCTTGAGCTCCCAACATCACGCGGTCGCTGTCATCGATCGCGACCGCAGCGTTCCACATGAAGTTCTGAAAGGTTCCGCCACTCGGACTTGCCGTTGGAGCGGGCCCTCCCAGAACAGCCAGTGCGGATTTCTGCCCGTGGCTTATGGATCCCACCAAAATTCCGATATCGGCCTGGCCGAGGAAAACCACGGAACCGTTTTGATTGACAGCGAGAGCGGCTTCGGGATCATACCAACCCATGAACCAATGAACTTTATATCCGTTAAGAAGATTTTGGCCCGGGCGCGGTAAGGCGTCCTGGTCGGTACGCAACAGTGTATCCAGGCCGCTCCCCGTATACCGGAACACCCCGGCTGAGTTGTTGAAGTACAAGTCCCCGGCAGAATTTCGGACAGCGTTGTTGAGAGTCCACGAACTTCTGTCTGCGACGAGACGCTGCCCGGTAAGGTAAACACCAGAGGATCCGTTTGTATCCACCTGATAAATGCTCACGTCCTGCGCTCCGGCAAGAATCTGCAGCGGCGCATTGCCGCGGCTTCCCGGGACGGGGTTGAGGAAAGTCACGTTCGCTGTTGTATTGATTGCAGTGCCTGCCTGCACGGCGACCGAGGATCCGGCGGTACTGTAAACCACGAAATCGTTTTTGCCGGTGATCAAGTGCACAAGCACGTCGCCGCTTCGCGTGGCAAAAGATTCATAAAAACTCCAGATGTTCGCGCCATCGGCTTGCGCATTGTTCGTCAACACGGGCGCCAGGCGATCGCCGCTCCAACGATGCAAACCCCAGCCCTCATCTGTTCCCCCGATAACGAACACATCTCCGTTCGCTGCAGCGGAAAACACATCGGAGGCTCCATATCGCATCACCTTCATTGCCGGCTGTTTGTCCGAGGGGCGAAGGCGAGCTACACCACTGGTGCCATTCGCAAGACCTACCCTGTAACCGATCGTGCCGTCCGCCGAGATTCCGAAACCTGCCCACGATCCGAGTGAATTCACGACCGAGCCGCCGAAGGCATCCCCCGTGCCGGTAATCCGCACAGGATCGGTTTGGCCATCTGCCTTGAAGAGGGCCGTCTGGAATCCGTCGGACACCGTGAAATATGTATTGCCCGTTTGGTCCAGACCGAAAAATCCGAACGAGTAGTTCGCACTCAAACCCGGCAGGGAAATATCCGTTGCTTGAATCAACTGTACGAACCCCCCGGACAACTTGAACAGACCGGTCCGTTGCGCCTGCGTCCCCTGGTATCTGAAATCGGCGCGGAAAAGAATATCGCCGCTATCGTTGATCGAATATCGCGTGGTCGTGAAATTGACCATTTGCAACATGCTTCCCAGAGACTGGCCTTCCAGAAATACATAGTTCGCGCTGTCGCGTGTGGCCAGCAGGAGTCCGCCTCTCGGCCAGACGCCTTCACATAAGACGCGGGCAACCACTTCCCCTTTGTTGTTGATTGCAGGGTTCTGAAAAGACCACACGTAACTTCCCGATTGGGGTCCTGGCGACCCTGCTGCAGCCAATACACTCAGCCGGCCGTTATCGTAAAGGACCAAAGCATTGGTGATGCCATCCAGCGGTGCAACGAAGGCAAGCTGCCCAACGTCGTTACCGGCGATCCTGGAGTCATATGAAGGATAGATCTTGTATGAACGCTGCAAGGGGCCGGATGTGTAAATCGGGGTCACGCGGAAGTCGATTTTTGGTCTGATCAGAACGTGCATGACGCCGGAGGCGCTCTGAACCTGATTGCCTTGAGTATTTGTGTAGACAACCGAAGCCTTCGCCGTAACCTCAGCGCTGGCCAGGGCGTTCAGCACTCCTGTGCCGGATACTGTCGCGGCTCTGGTCGTTCCGCCGTTCGCGCCGTTCAGTTGCCACTGAAAGGAGACATCGGGAATAGGCTGTCCCGAGATGTCGAAAGCAACAGCCGTGAGCTGAATACTTTGCCCCACGAATATTTCCGTGTACTCGGCACTGACATCGACACGCATCGGCAAAACCTCGATTGACAGCGTGCTCCGCAGACCACCGAAAGCGCCGGTGATCGTAGCAATACCTGGCCGGAGGCCGGAAGCCAGCCCTGTCCTGCCGTCGATGGAAACAACGTCGGGGTTGGATGATGTCCAGGTGAACGAGTTATCTGCGAGTGCGCTTCCGTTCGCATCCCGTGTTGTAGCCGTTACCTGCACCTGTTCGCCAACCATGATCAGGCCGCGATCAGCGTCGATCGACAGAGTTCGCGCAGGGCCCTGTCCATATAAAGGCACGCTCATCAGGAGAAGAAAACTCAGAACGCCAACCCGTTTCAACGTCATGCGAACACCTCGTTGATTACGGTGTAGCGGCCCTGCAAGGCGAACGGAACGTATTCGAACTTCCGGCCGGAGGGCGTGTCCTGAATGCTCTTCGTGTAATCGATTCCAAGGGCCGAATAAATTGTCGCCGCGATGTCCTCCATCACGATTTCACGTTGCTGGCTCCATCCGGGATCAATAATGGCATCGCCGATTGAATCCGTCGCTCCGATGACCCGGCCTCCCCGCACTCCGCCGCCGATCATGACCACACTCATGGCGTCCCGGTGATGATCGCGGCCGCCCTGCGCATTCAGCGGTCCCGGCGTCCGGCCGAACTCCCCCATGATGACGATAAGCGTCTGGTCCAGATCGCCGGAGGTCCTCAAATCCTGGACGAGGTTGCCGACAGCGGAATCGAGAGCGCCGCACAGCGTATACATATTCGGTGCATAGGCGCGGTTGAACATGTTCTGGTGCGTGTCCCAGCCATTGTGGGAGAGCGCGACAAACACAGTTCCGTTTTTCGCCTGAATGGCGTTTCGTGCAACGATGGCCGCGCGTCCAAGCTGCGTATTGCCATATCTATCGTTATCATCGGAACCGAAGCGAAATACGGAAGCGATGCCCGGGTCGTACATCATCCGTTTGGCCGATGTGTAAAACGACGCGTGATCGGATACCGATTGATCGATCGCGGAAGCACGCAAGCGGCCGTCAAGTTCCTGCAGCATGGCGAATCGGTCCTCGAAACGTTGCTGGCTCTGCGTTCCGAAAAAGTTGTGTTCAATCGTGTTCAGGCCACCCTGATTCGCGGGCGCCGCAAGCGGCGACACTTGGCCGCCGAGGAAAGTCGCGCCCTGCATGACGACATTGCCTCCGGCGTCTGGCGCTAAAAACGGCGGCATCGGGCCGCCCCCGCCTTTTTCCAGCGCGACGACGGCACCGAGATGAGGCGTCTCCGCTACAAATGCCGGGTTATCGGGATGCGCCGTCTGCATATAAAACACGCCGCGTTCGTGGGCCGCCTCCCAACTTCGCACCGACCGAAGAATGCACAAATCTTGCGTCAGTTGCGACAGTGTCGGAAACAATGTCGTGGAAAGCGCGATCCCTCCGCCGAATTGCTGGATCCGCGCATCCGCCGTGTTCCATCCCCCATCCTTGACGTCGAAAGTATCCACATGGCTTGGAGCGCCGTTGAGATAGAAGAAAATGCAAGCTCTTGCCGTGCCGCGAACAACAGGGTTGCCCGACAAAACCTGCGCATCACCACGGCGCGCGAGACTAAGAAATGCCGCCGACGATGCTGCCTGGGTCAAAAATTCACGTCTGGTCATAGCTCAGTAGTTGAAAATGAAATCCAGCTTGTTGAGTAGTGTCCATTGGATGTCGGAAAGCCATTGTTCGTAATTGGCTGTCTTTCGGGCCCGTAACATCGTGAATTCATCCTGTGTGGCCCATCTTCCCAGAGTGGCCAGAAAGAGTTGATTGACCGCATCAGCGTCGCTCAAACGGGCCTGAAGAAGTTGGGAAACTCGTGTCGTCACCTGGCGAGTTCCAAACGTCCGATAATTGACTTGATAGTCATTCATCAAATACAGGACTTGTAGAACGCTCGTTTCATTCGTGCGTGGGAGCTGGAACCAGTCTCCACGCCCAAAGTTCGATAGAAATGTCTTAATGTTGAAGTCGTTTCGCGGTTCGGATGGATCGGGCAACTGCGATGCGTAATAGAGCGGTTGATCAAAACCCTCCACATACATCGGCTTTTGCGTCTGCGTGGCGACACTCACCGCGTCGTAAATCTCCTCAGCCGATAAACGCTGCGGAAAATGCTTGGCAAAATAACTCTGGTATTCGACTTTCCATTCGCCCGGATAATCGCTGGAAAGTTGATAAGCATTCGACTGCGCTATCAATCGAATGATCCGGCGAATGCTGTAGTTACTACGTATGAATTCATCGGCCAGCGCTTCAAGCAATTCGGGATGACTCGGCTGAACAGTCCATGGTGTCGGCGGCGGGTTTTTGGGGTCGATACGGGCGAGATCCCAGCCGTCCGGCGGATCGACGATCCCGTATTGGAAGAAATGCGCCCAGATGAAATTGACGGTTGCCCGCGCAAACTGCCGGTCCGATGTCACCATGCGCGCCAGTTCGGCCCGCCAGTTTCCGTTCGACGGACCCTGACCCGTAAACATATACACCGGCGAGTACGGGCCGCCCGAACGCGGCGGCCGCGGCCCGGGATTGTTGGGATCCACCGCCGAGCCATAACTGCCGGTGCTGCGGTCCGACAACAAAAAGTGCCACTGTTGATTGAACGCATCGACCGGCACCTGAGTGAAGTTGGTGCGCGACAAAAAAGCCGACTGCCCCCAGAAATCCGTTCGACGCCGCATGCTCAAATAAAGATTTATCGGTTCGAGATGCCGCGCTCCATTGTGGCAGGAGACGCACAGGGATTGAACGCCCAGAAACTGCTGAGTGATCTGAGCGCTTGTTGCATCCCAGGTGTCCTGCATCGGATCGCCCTGTTGGAAACCCCGCACCAGATAATTTGCTGCGCCCGTTTTGTGCGAATCGCCGGCCGCAGAGATCAGTTCGGAAGCAACGTCGGCGTATGAACGGTCTCGGGCGACGAAGTCACGCAGGTACTGATAGAACAGGTTGCGTCCCGGGATGCCAATGAAGTTGTAGTATCCGCTCGTGACTTGAAAATGCGAGGCGAAGAACAACGTCCAGTTGTCGATAAAAGCGTCCGAACTCATCAGTGAATCCACGAGTGCGGCGCGCTTGTTCGGATCCGGATTGTTCACGAAATCGACGATCTGGTCCGGCGAAGGAATACGGCCTGTCAGATCGAGGGAAACACGACGCAAAAACGTCGCATCGTCCGCCTGGTTTGCCGGTTGGACACCGTCGAGCGCCATCTTCCGGAAGATAAAATCATCGATGAAGTTCGCAGGCGCTGCGCCGCTTGTGACCTCGTCCACCGATCGATCGTACCGGCGGTTTGCAACCGAAAAAGCGTGCGCCCGCTGCTGCAGCTTCAGGCGGCCGGAATCGGCTTCACGCCGCGAAACGGGGTACGCGGGACAATGTGCGTCGCTTGCCAGTATTGTCAGACTTAACGCGAGATATAGTGGAAATCGCAGCACGCGCGAGCCTCCTGCATTCTGTTATGCGCGAAAACCTAACACAAAGTGCCACACTGGGAAAGATCCACGATTATAGCCGAAGGGAAAATGGCTGGCGCGAAGCAGCCGGAATACCGCGAACGTGTGGGCGGGCGTGACATCGCGCCAACAGGCGGGGCGGATACCGCACAACCGAATAACTCCGCCACAAAAAAGCACAAGAATCACAAAATTTTTGTGTGTCTTGTGCCTTTTTGTGGCCAGTCCTTCTTAGTTACTCGAGCGTCCTCCCACCGGACGCGACGACAGGTACGCCGCAATGCTGATCATATCTTCCGGCGATAACTTCGCGACCACCGGCTTCATCAGGTCCGTCCACTCACCTTTACGCATACCCACCTGCATGTCGAAAAGCTGGCGGACCGTATAGCTCGGAGACCGGCCTGCAATTCCGGGAACCGGCCCGAGACCCTGAAGATCCGGTCCGTGACAGGTACTGCATGCTGTGGTTTTTCCGGAGCCGTTATTGACGAGCGCTTCACCTTTCTTGATACTGCCGGTCGGGACATAAGCGATGAACCCCGAATGCGGATTGCGGAGCGCTTCGGTATCTTCGCTCTTCTCCGGCACTTCGATGATACGTTGCCCGATCGGTTCCTTGCCGCTCTCCTCCGCGATGAACATTCCACCATTGATGTGAGTCTTCGGAACCATGTCGGCTTCGACAACGCGAATCCAGGGCGTCCACTTCATTGACGAGAAGTACTGAGCTGCGGCTTTGATTTCATCATCCGTCATGTTCTTCGCGAAACCGGCCATACGAACGGTATTTGCCTTGCGGCCATCTGCGCTCTTTCCGCGCTTGTCGTTTTTGAAGTCCATCATTGTCTGAACGAAGTACGAATACGGCAGACCGACGACACTCGCGTTCTCGGGCCGCCCTTTCCCGTTGGGATAATGGCAAAGGCTGCAAGCGGCGACCATTTGATCTTTCTTGCCATGAGCGACAATGTCCGGCATTTGGGGATGATCGCCCGGGAACCAGTCTGCGGGACCATACTGGTCGCGAATCTGGTTCAATGTGAATGACGACGTACTTCCCGGCAGCTTGTGCATGCTGTTGTCGGGAGGGGCGGCCGCCGGTGGCGGGGCTGCAGCGGGCGCAGCGCCGGGAGTCGCGGGAGCCGCAAAACCATATGCCCATGGTGGAGGCGTTGAACCGGACTTAGCCTGTTGCGCAATAACCAGGCCGCCGGCAATCACGAACAGTAACGCAATCGTCAAAACGACAACGAAGTTCCTCATAGATTCTCCTTCCGCACTCTAGTTATATCTCGAGGGATGGCGGGGCTTCCCGGTTCGAAGCCGGGCCATGATCTCAATCGAGCCTGTCCGATGCAGACAGTTGAACATGAACAGCGCGATCAGATCCGCATGACGGGAGTTCTCCGGGTCATGCTCTTTGCAAAGAAATCGAACGACATCACAGCATTCAAGGAAAAATAACTTCCGGACTTTATCCAGGTCATCGCCCAATTGGAGCTTTCGGATCCGCTCGCCGAATTCATCCCAAAAGACTCTACCGGTAAGAAACTCGCGTCCAATCTTGCGGCCGATGCCCGCCTGTTCGGCAAAAATCATTATTGTTTCGTTCAGAATTCGGTCCAGACCTGTAAAAAACGGCACCACTTCCTGGCGCGGTGCTGTCGTGGATTCGAACAGGTTGCGCAACCCGTGACTTACCACGTGGTCCCATATATAAACGGCAGGGACGCGCCTGCCGATCTTGATGCGCCGTCGCGCCTCCCTGGAAATACTCTCAAGGAGTTCCTCCGAGACGACTACGTCCGCCCGACGCAACTCCAGAAGCCCGGTAGAAAGTCCAAATTTGATTCCTGCTGGATGCACAAAACGCCTCCATGTTTCGTTTGCGTTTCACATAATCCTACTCCAGATACCATTGTTCGCCATAACCATCTCACACCGCCGCGCTCGACCGCGTTATTATGGGATCAGCATATGCGGATATTCGAAGTTATCCGGGCCGTCCGGTCACGAGAGCTCCGTCTGGCACTGTTCGTTGCTATCGCGGCCGACACAATACAAATTGCCGGGTTGCCGCTTTTTGTGTCCGGCGGATTATCACCGGCGGATGCCGCCATCGATGTACTCGCTGCGCTGATCCTATCGCGGTTACTCGGCTGGCATTGGGCATTTCTTCCGACGATGTTCGCAGAAGTCATTCCTGCCTTCGACTTGTTCCCGACATGGACCGCCGCGGTTCTCTACGTTTCCTGGCAACGCCGCCACTCGCTTCGCACACCAGCGGATGCTGGTGTATGATGCAGTTCGCGCAATTCCAATAAATTCTGTCCAAGGGGGCCTGAGTATGAGGTCTTTCATGCGTCATTTCACGCAACCCTGCCTTACAGCCGCGGCCATTTTCAGCTTGCTGTGCGGTTCCGCGCTCGCACAGCAAAAGGCTGAAAAGAGCAACATGGATCTCGTGGGCTATAACGATCTGCAGGCGCGGAGTGCCTATCAGCCGACGGTTCACAAACAGGGCAACCGCTGGATTGCCTACATCGGGCACCACGGCGGAAAACAGATGAATCCCCTGACGGGGAAAGAAGAATTCAACGGCACGTCGATCGTTGATGTTACCGATCCCAAACAGCCGAAGTATCTTTCCCATATACCCGGCGAACCGCCCACACCTGGCGCTGCCGGTGAATCGGGCGGCGCTCAGATGGTTCGCGTGTGTGATGGAAGCGAGCTTCCCCGTGCCGATAAAAGCAAAACGTACCTGTTACGCAGCTACGGCGGAACCGGCCACGAGCTCTGGGATGTGACGGATCCAACGAAACCGAGCCGGATCACGGTTGTGGTAACGGGACTTCAGGACACGCATAAGAGCTGGTGGGAGTGTGACAGCGGAATTGCGTATCTGGTCGGAGGCGCACCGGGTTGGCGCGTTAAACGGATGACCCTGATTTACGACCTCAGCAATCCGGCTCAGCCTGTCTTCATCCGCAACTTCGGATTACCCGGACAACAACCAGGGGCAACCGGACCCGCACCTACGGAATTGCATGGAATGATCTCCACCGGACCGAAAGGAAATCGCGTCTACTTCGGGTATGGCACCGGCGCAAATGGCATTACGCAGATTGTCGATCGCGAAAAGCTCTTGAAAGGGCCGAAAGAACCTACAGATGCCAACTTGCTTTACCCTCAAATCTCCCGGTTGGATCTACCGCCGGACATGGGAGGACACACGGCGTTTCCGCTGCTGGGGATGCAGCTCCCGGAGTTCGCAAAGCAGAAACTGAGACCCGGCTCCGCGGCCGCGGCCGGGATCGATCACGATCATGGCGATGCGGCGCCGGAAAAGACTCAGGGATTGCGTGATTTCATCGTCGTCGTCGGCGAAACAACGGCCAACGAATGTCTCGAAAACCGGCAGCTCGTTCGGATTGTCGATATTACGACCGAGACAAAACCTATGGGTGTCGCGTCCTGGACGGTTCCGGAAGCCAGCGGAAATTTCTGCAACCGCGGCGGCCGGTTCGGAACCCATTCATCCAATGAGAATTTCAGCCCGGTTTATTATGGCCGGATGGTGTTCATCGCCCACTTCAACGCAGGGGTGCGGGCTCTCGATATCAGGGATCCCCTGCAGCCCAAAGAAGTCGGTTATTACATTCCAGCAATAACCGAAAAGACCGATAAACGCTGCATCGGTACCGGTGCCGACCAACGGTGCAAGACCGCAATCCAGACGAATAATGTCGAAGTGGATGAACGCGGTTACATCTATATCGTTGATCGGGCCAATACAGGCATGCATATCCTGCAGGTTAGCGGGCAGGCCCGCCGTATAGCAAATTTTCCCTAGACTGCGGGATTATCATTAACTTGACGCAAGAAACGTTCTGACATTAAATGCGGAATGCAGTTCAATGAACATCTGTTAATGGGGGACACCTTAATGCGGATCGCGAGAAGACTTGTCATCGCAACACTGGCTACCGTCGCTCTACTTGTAACTTTCGGCGGCGTGGCTTCAGCACACCATGGACGCGCCGGCTACACCAAGGACGCGTCATCGATAAAGGGAACGGTAACGGCTCTGGAATGGAAAAATCCTCACGTGTTCGTCAATTTTGACGTGAAGGACGACAAAGGAAACGTTGTGCACTGGATCGGCGAACTCTCTTCCCCAACGACTATGCTCGCCGCGGGAATGAGCCGAACGAGTCTCAAGGCTGGGGACGAAATCGAAGTCAAAGGCAAAACGGGCCAGGATGGCGTGCCCGCCGTTCTGATCGATTCGATCATGAAGAACGGGAAAATGCTGATCGGCGGCCGCGACGGCGAAAAGTTCACTTCCGACACGCGCTGATCTTTAATACGATTCGACTTTTCAACCGGCTTTTCCTGAGTCACACCAGGAAAAGCCGGTTTGCTTTCTGCATGAAAACCAGGAATTTTCTTACGATCGGATCGGCTCTGGCCGCAGCACTATTGGTGGCCTGCGGCGCCTACGCGCAATCGAGTGGCCCGCCGAATTGGGAAGATCAGTTCATCGGGTGGTATGGCGACAGTGAAAATCAAATGCCTCCCGGCTTCCCTCCTTATTCGACAACGAACCCTTTCAGGACAATCGAAAAAGTTATCGCTCCGCTTCTTCAGCCATGGGCGGCGGCTCGCAAGGATGGCACAATCTTCGAAATCGAGGAAGGGGGCTCGTTCTGCCGGCCCACCGGCCTGTTCCTCCGGCACCAGAATCGCGGCTTTCAATTACTTGCATCTCCCGGACGAATCACCATGGTCGGAACCCAACTTCCTGGAAATCCCATACGCCGGATTTATTTGAATCGCGATCATTTAAAAATTCTGCCCCTGACTTCCGCAGGCGATTCGGTCGCGCATTGGGAAGGAGATACTCTCGTCATCGACACGATCGGCTTCGATGACACCACCTTACTGTCGCTCGAGGGCTCGCGCCATTCCTCCGAACTGCACGTTATCGAGCGATTGCGCTTTGTCGCCGACGGCAAGTGGCTCGAACGCCGGTTCATCGTCGACGACCCTAGAGCGCTGAAAGCTCCTTTTACGATGGTGCGGTATCACGAAAAGTTGACCGCCGACGCGAGACCGCAACAGGAACTCTGTCTGGGTTACGAAAACTGGAGAGAATGGGTCGCCATAAGAAACGATGCCGTCCGCAGCCTCGATGAACAGAGAGCCGAAACGACAAAGGCCCTGGCGCAGAAAAAGAAATGAAAATCGAAACAGGTTTCATTATCGCGCTGTTACTGTTCACGCACGATGCGGCGGCACAATCCCCGAAGACGATCGTGCCGGACCTGACAGGAGTCTACCAGTCTGTTCCGGATAACTTGACGTTGCCCGGTGGCCTCAAAAACGAAGGCAGTCCGGAAGAACTTTCCCTGCTTCCGGCGGCAGAGGCGAGAGCGAAAGCCGATGCGGCAAAATTCGGGCCGGACCCAGCCACGACGTGTCAGGTTATCGGTCCGTTCAGGATGATGGCTCGAGATGGAAATATAATCGACGTTGTCGCATCCCCCCGAACCAACCGCACGTTAATCCTCTTTCAGGATATTTTCTTAGGCTATATGCGGCAGATCTTCTTCGACCGCCGGCCGGTTCCAAAGACAAAGTTTGACGCCGAAGATCCGGGGCAGGGCGATTCTTTCGGGTATTGGGAAGGCGACACGCTTGTCGTCGACACAATCAACTTTAATCCATATATCTGGCTGAATTCGAAATGGGCACCGCACAGCGACGCACTTCACCTTACCGAGAGATATCGCCTTATCAATGAGGGCCAATATCTCGAATTGAAAATGACAGCCGAAGACCCCGACGTCCTGGCGAAGCCTTATACGTATACACGATATTTTCAAAAGGTGAACACCGAAGTCCCCCAGTATTTTTGTACGGATGATCTGGTCAGGCACGCCATTCCGGATGTGAAGTAACGAAAGGAACGAGACCATGAAAACGCAGAATGCTACAGCAATAGTCATTTCGTTTTGCCTGATAGCCGGCGTGACCATTTCTGTCCATGGGCACCACTCCATGGCCGGCTTTGACGGGACGAAACAGGTGTCGATCGAGGGGACCGTTACTCAAGTGAACTGGACGAATCCGCACTCCCTGTTCTACGTCGAAGGAAAGATCGCAGGCGCGGTCGATGCACCCTCGAAGAAATGGGTTTTCGAAGGACCAGCTCCCACCAGTTTGTTGAAACAGGGATGGATGAAGGAAAGTCTGAACGTCGGAGATAAAGTAACGGCCATTGGCAATCCCAGCAAGGGTGGAAGTGCATTTGCGCTCCTTAGAGAGATTGTCACCCCTGCCGGAAAACGCCTGGCCACGGGCGCCAGCCCCAATTACGGAGCAACGCGAGGAGGCTCGCCCGAAGAATATTAATCGATTACCACGTTACTTATTTATCGTTACCCCGCCGACTCCGCCCGCCGGATTCCGCACGCCCTGATTGAAGGATTCCTCTTCTGACGGCACGCAGAAATCCTCATGGATCTTCTCATTCGGCTGCAGACGAAAGATCAATTTATCGCTGACCCATGGCTTTGTGTAAGTCTTAGGATCATCAATAGTAACGACGATCTCAAGAGTGTCGCGGTCCAGACGGTGATACCGCTCCTGGAGATGCATGTCCTCGCTATGCGGATTCCCGAAGTGGTCAATCCATGCACGTTCATCGAATCCGACCGTATCAACGACGAATGTATCTCCATCCCATTTTCCGACAGCAGTTTCGCCAAGCCACTTAGGATCCGGATCCTTGGGAAGCTGCCGGCCGTCCGTCCAGATTTCCCGCAGCACGCGTCCCCATTCGAAGAATTCGAGCATGCGGTCTTTTGCCTGGATAAACTCAAACGGGCGACCGAAAAACAGAATGCGCGGATAACCGAGAGGATCACATTTTCCCGTGGGATCATTCCCCTGGACGGGAGGAACGGCTCGAGGTCCGTAGGACGGCTTATGAGCCTGGAATTGTTCTTTGCCCCATGCCGTCATTGGCGGGGGCATATTGCTCAGACTCTGGGGATTTCCTCTCCAAATACCGGTCAGATCATGCGGATCGTGAGGAACGCTGGGAACCGAAGTCTGCACACCGCGTCGCGCGTCTCCCCGTTGGCCGCGCTGCCCACGCTGGCCGCCCTGGGCTGAACCGGCAACCGCGATAAGCAAAACCAAAAGAAGAGTTGTGAAAATCCGCACCAGTAAATTTTGCATTTCGAACCCCTTATTCGATATTGCCCGGTCCGCCCTGGCTTTTGAATTCACGTCCGTCGGCGAGCACGGCTTTGGAAAACACCACGACAGGCGCACCGGATTTCGAGCGGAATCCTGAAACGGTGACTTCTTCCCCAGCCTTGAAGAAGTCGAACATGTATTTCCGGGTGAATCCGGCGCGCTCGAGATTCGTAGGTGCATTCATTTCCGCAGACCAATGCTCGATATTGCCTTGAGCGTCCTTCACATCGAAATACAGTTGCGAATGGGGGTTGGACCACGCATACTTCACGACAACGCCCTTCACGGCGACAAGTTTCGACAAATCGTACGAAATTCCTGTTCCGTGATGAGCCAGGACCGTCATCGAAAGCATCAGAAAGCAGCCGATCAATAGTGAAACGATCATCAAATAGGTTTTCATTTTCGTTTCCCGGTTTTGGATTTTTCGGTGTGATTGTAGTCTAATTTGGCTCATTTATGCGAACCCGAAAGCGCCTGTTCACTGTTGCGATAATCCCCGTATGCGGCCTTGCCGCCTTAATCCTTTATGCACAAGCGGGCGGCGATCTGAAGCCACTGCGTGCGATAAAAGACCCGTTCCCTGTATTTACGGACGTCGCCGTCGATCCGGAGTCCAACATCGCGGTGATGAGCGACGAGAACCTTTTCAGCCTGCGTACTTACGACCGGAACAATCCGGATGCGCCGCTGAATGCCGTCGCCGATCCTCGAACGGTTATCACCGGGCCCAAGTCGGAGGTGGATTTCGTTTGTGGTGTGGCAGTCGATCCTATTCACCACGAACTATACGGAGCAAACAACGACACGGATTCCATCTTGATGGCCTTCAAATACGGGAGCAATGGCGAAGTTCCTCCAGACCGTAAGATCGAAACCGCAGCGACAGGTACGTGGGGCGTTGCACTCGACCTCAAAAATGATGAAGTTGCCGTAACAGTTGAACACATCAATCAGGTGGAAGTTTACCGCCGCGAAGCCGGCGAAAAAGAAAAGCCCGTTCGCATCATCCAGGGACCAAACACAGGACTGGCCGATCCTCATGGCATTGCGATCGACCCTGACCATAACGAACTGCTCGTGGCAAATCATAGCTCGTACCACGAGGTTCGAACGGGAGAAGCCGACCCCAACGCGGCAGCCGCGGCGTTTGCGCGCGGGGATGCGGCACCGAATGTTTTGCGGGAACGGAATGACCCTCATGCATCGAAAGGTAAATTTGTGGATCCTGCGATTCGGATCTACTCACGAACGGCTAACGGTGATGCGAGTCCACTTCGCGTTATCCAGGGACCGAAAACAGGTTTGAGCCTGCCCATGAAGATCATTGTGGACCCTGTTCACAATGAAATTTTTGTTGCGAACAGCGGAACAAGCTCCATCCTCGTGTTCAGCAGAACGGCGAACGGCGACGTAGCGCCTGTTCGAAAAATCGAAGGATCAGCAACGGGATTGCGCAAACCCGTCGGACTGTATGTCGATCTCAAGAACGATGAAGTGTGGGCGACCAGTCCTGAACTCCATAGCGCGACTATTTACCCACGGACTGCGAATGGAAATGTGAAGCCGTTACGCACATTGCGCAGTGCACCAGAAGGTACACCCGCTCCAGGAATCGGTAATCCTGGCGGCATCGCTTACGACTCCAAAAGAGACCAGATCCTGGTGCCGAACTGAGTGGCGAATCCGCGCATCGCGGTGTTCGCCAGGCTGGCGGACAAGAATGCAGCGCCCGTTCGAATCATCGAAGGTGGCCGTACGGGGCTATCTAGAACCTCGCACGCCGTGGCATATGACGAACTGCATGACGAAATCGTAGCCCCGAATCCACTTGCCCAGGCCATCCTTTTTTACAAGGGCGACGCGAGCGGTGATGCTGCACCGGTTCGCGTAATCCAGGGACCCAACACGTTCCTGGAAGAAAACGAAGAACTCGCGCTTGATCCGGTAAATGATGAAGTTATTGTGCCTACCGGAACAGCGATCCTCGTCTTCGATCGGCGGGCAAACGGCGACGTTGCACCGAAGCGGATCATCGCCGGACCGAAGACAATGATCGATCACGCACGGGGGATCTCGGTCGATCCAGTTAATAACGTCATCGCCATTGGCAACCGTAAGCCCATCGGCATTCTTTTCTTCAACCGGACCGACAAGGGCGACGTCGCACCAAGAAATATCATTACGGGTCCGAAAACGGGAATTTATGCGCCGAAAGGTTTCACCTTTAATCCGCAGCGCAAAGAACTGATCGCAACCATCGAAGCTCGCGGCGCGCAGGTTACGCGAAACGTCGGCGATTCCTTTGTCGGCATTTGGAACTACACGGACAACGGAGACGTCGCACCGAAGGCTGTAATCAAAGGTAAAGGCACGATGCTGATCGCCCCCAGGGGGGCCGCTGTTTCTACGCAACACCAGGAAATCTTCGTCATCGACAAGGTCCAGAACGGCATCTTCACGTTCAGTTGGCAGAAAATCCTGGAAGATCTTCAACGGTAATTGCACGTATACCCTCCTCTGCGAGGAGGGGCTTTGCCCAACAAGAACCGACTAGCCGCGGATTGAACGGATTTAGCGGATTCAGATTCCAAATCTGAAAGGGTATTGCTGATTTAATCCGTTAAATCCGTGGCTAATTTCCCACTTCATTGTTCTGTTGGCCAAAGCTGCGAGGAGGGGAATTGTTGCTCACTGGCAATTGGTTTGAACCGTGAGAAAATCCAATAATGTCACATCCGGATCGCTTTCTGCTGGCGGGAGTCATGGGATGGCCGGTAATGCATTCGCGCTCGCCTTTGCTCCACAATTATTGGCTCAAGCAGCATAATCTCGCCGGAACCTATGTGCCACTTGCAATCCCTCCAGAACGCCTCGCCGCCGCGCTGCGCGCGTTGCATCCGCTGGGATTCTCCGGCTGCAATCTGACGATTCCCCACAAGGAGCAGGCGATGGCCATCGTGAACGAAGTGGACACCGTCGCGAAGAGTATCGGCGCGATCAGTTGTGTGATTGTGAGACCCGACGGTTCATTGTCGGGAACCAACAACGACTGTTACGGCTTCATCCACAACATCAAACAAGAGCAACCGGCCTGGCGTGCCGGCACCGGCCCCAGCGTTGTGGTTGGCGCAGGTGGCGGTGCGCGCGCCGTTTGTTACGGATTGGCGCAGGACGGATCGAAAGAAATCCGCCTGATCAATCGCACGCTCGAACGCGCGAATAAGATCGTGGAAGATTTTGGAGGCCCGATAAAAGCGCTCCCGTGGGAACAACGTCACGAAGCTCTGGAAGGCGCAGCGATCGTTGTAAACACAACGAGCCAGGGGATGCTCGGGCAGACCGCACTCGACCTCCGGCTGGATGCGCTGCCCGCAGACGCGCTCGTTGTGGATATTGTTTACATTCCCCTCGAAACGCCATTTCTCGCAGAAGCGCGCAAGCGGGGGAATCCGACGATCAACGGACTAGGGATGTTATTGCATCAGGCACGTCCGGCGTGGAAGGCCTGGTTCGGTATCGAACCTGAGGTCACCCCTGAATTGAGGAAAATTATCGAGAAGACCATTCCGGCGGCGTAGCAAAACGCCGGCCGGTCCCGAAACTGCGCGTACGTCGCTGCCTGTAAAATTGAGCGGAATTGACGTTGACATCGGAAAGTGCGATGGATCGCAAGAACGACAGAAAAGGCTTTCACGGTTCCAGAGGTATCCAAGCAATCGTCGACATTGTGTCCGCTTAGTTGATCGGGGACCGACCGCCCTTGTACAGGAAGCGCTGGATGCGCTGCCTTGCCTTCACCGTGCGCGGGCGCTGGCTGATCCAAACGTTGTCGTTCTTATCGACGAAGATGCCGCCGATCTGACCGAGGATCCAATTGTTCGGCAACCGGCCTGGGCCAACCTGTGTCGACTTCGAATTTCGTCGCGACGTCCGCGGCAAAACCGAGTGCGACGAGCGCGAACACGGCCATGGCTGCAAACGTTAATGTACGAGCGGATTTCATCAACTCCTTCCTTTACTTCATCTCGAACTCGATGAATTCGAGCCGCTGCGTGCCGGTATTCTTGATCGAACGCGTCTCGCCTGCGTCCTTCCAGACGAAATCCCCATCATAGGGCGCCATCCCGCGCTCGGCGTTGCCGGGGATGACTTCTGCGAGCACGCCTCCATGCACATACACGCGCAAAGCCGGCGCGCTTTGCGTAATCTGACCTGTGGACTGGCCAGGCTCCAAAATCACTCGCCAGGCCCCGCAATCGCGCATTGTCCATGATCATGGTGTAACCGTTCACGCCAGAGCGATCCGAAACTGTGTTTCCGGCAGGTCCGGCGTTCTTAAAGATGAAGGAGATGTTGTGGAATGGCGTCGACATTGGTCGCCTTGTGCGTACGCGGTCCATCCTTGGTAACGTCGGTAAATGTCGCACGGCCAGGAGTGCCTTCGCCGCCCGTGCCCGGAGGGCTGATCTCCTTCGAACCGTAATTCTGGTTCGTCTGCGCGGCGGGCATGAGGTTGATCGATACGGAGTCGGCATAATGGATGTGATAGCCCGTGTTGCGCCCGGGCGGGATGTTGACGTTCAGAAGAATGATCCAGTCGTTCTGAAAGACTGGAATATGGAACGGCGCCTTATCCATGGCCACCGGCTTATCTTCGAGCTGAGCAAGCGCGAGCTGAGCAAGCGCGAGCTGAGCAAGCGCGGGCTGAGCGAGCGTGAAAGTAAGAACGGCGAATGCGAAAATGGCGTGCCTCATGGTGCCTCCTCCCGGCCGACACTTGAGTCGATGCATTGCAACCTATGCATTTGCTGACTCTGCCCGCGAACGCCATCACGGAAGTTTCGCGAAATTGTCTCTGTCGCCGGTTTCCGAAGGAATTTCAGGGGACGCACCAGTGCGTCCCTTTAATTCAAAAAACGTATTTCAGCGCAAACTGCATGATTCTTGGATCCTTGGCGGAGATCACCTGTCCAAAGGTATTGCTGTTGAGAACGGTGTCGGGATCCTCCATCCGGAATGCGTTTGTCAGATTAAACGCTTCCGCGCGAAATTCCAGCTTTCGCACTTCACCTAACCGGAAGGTTCTTGAAAGCGCCGCATCGAGCTGCCATGTGCCGGGACCGGCAACGCTGCCGGAGCCGACGTTTCCCAACGTGCCGAGCGCCGGCTGGGCGAACGCTGCGGGATTCAGATAGTTGCTGACGGACTTATTGCCGTAGGGAACTGCCAGCGTCTGATTCACACGTTGTCCGGAAATGCTGTTCAACGCGCGATCCTGGGTCGTCGTCATCGTCAAATACTCTCCTGAAAGCAACTTGAAGATCGGTGAAAAACGCCAACCGGATGCTGCCGCACGCAGCACCGGATTCGAGAACTGCGGTGTTTCGGCGACGGCCGACACATTCAAAATATTGTGGCGGTCTGTTGCAGCTATCGTGCAATTGCCGCGATCGAAGGTCCGGTTGTTTGGATTGGTCCAGCCGGTAGAACTCTGGTTCACGTACATGTCTCCGGCGTGGTCCGTGATGCAATGGGACCATGTGTAGTTCGCATTCAACGTGACGCCTCGCACGGCGCGACGCTGGACCGACAGGAGAAGGCCGTTATAGCTGGCGGTGCCCCCGCTGTCGATCCGGCCAATGTGCCCGTAAAACTGTCCGACTTGCGGATTCTCGAGACTGAGCCGGCGCCGCTGGTCTGTATTGCTTGTCGTCGAGCAAACGCTGTAACGGACACCGTTGAGCGTGCATGGATCCAGTCCGAGAAAGATGGCGGGGTTGATGGGCTGCGCGGACCAGAGGTGAGTGCTGGCCGTTCCGATATAACTGGCGGAAATCAACCAATCAGTACTGATCTGTTGTTGGAGGCTGAGGTTCCATTGACTGACCTCCATGGTCTTTGTGTCATAGTCCATGGCCGTCACGGTCTGGTACAGCGGCCAGGGTACATCGCGCCTGGCATCGCGCCCGTACGGCATCGGGAAAGGATCTCCCCCGGGAAAGGCCGCCCACGGATTTTCGAAGTTGACATCGGTGAGCGTATACCGGATTGCCCACGGTGCGGTTGCACCCAGATTGGCCTGGTACTGAGTGTGGGGAAAATCGTAGAACGTTCCAAATGATGCACGAACGGAAGTGCGGCCCTTTCCGGTCACATCCCACGCCAGGCCAACCCGCGGCGAAAAATTCAACCACTGGTTATACATCGCCTGCCTGCCGGGAAATCCGGGGTCTCCGTCGAAGGTCAAGCCCGGCGGGCTGTTATCGAACCTCCGGCTTCGAATGCCATTTTTCAATGCATTCTCGTCGTAATGGACGGCGGACCCGTCCAGATTGATCATCGGAAAATAAGGTTCCCAGCGCAGACCGTAGGTCACCGTGAGCTTGCTGGTGGCATTCCAGGTGTCGGCGCCGTAAAGCCCGATGTACTTCGAACGCTTATTCTGTTGGGATACGGGTCCGTTTACGAATTGCGATGCGTGGCCGATGAAGAAATCAGCCATTCCCAGTCCAGTTGTTTGCCCATTGAAATTGAAATTCACATGATAGTTTCCGGAATACGAGTTGGACCACCACGCTGTCGCACTTGCGCCGAAGGCCATCTGATGGTTGCCGCGCAGAATACTGATGTCATCGTTCGCCCCGAAGACGGCTGTTCTGGTCGGCCCGCCCTGCGTTCCTACCTTAAACCCGCCGGTGACAGTCACGCGCAGGGTATATGGCGCATAGTTGAAAGCGTTGATTCCCAGATCGTAGGAGCCGATGTGGGCATCCGCGATCGTGTCCGGGAGAAATTTGCCGGCCGCAACCCGATTCGCCGTTATGCGGAATGAGTTCACAATGTTCGCGCCGGCCAGATAGGTACTTCCGAGAGTGAAAGCCTGCGCGAGGGCGTCAACGGCCGTGTTGATGCTTAATGGATTCTTGTTGATGTCGTAAGGCGACGGCTGGACAAGACTTTCGGTCAAATACCTGCCGAAGAGCGAGTGCTTGGCGCTCTTCTGGTAGTCGATTTTGCCGATGGCTTGATGGCGGTTCTCGCGACTCGGATTTCCGTAAATTGTTTTTCCGCATGGATCCGCCGTTTCCGGCAGCCTGGTCAGCATCTTCACGGCGGCTTTGTCGAACAACGCCGGATCGATGCGGTTGTTGACGAACGGAGCTTTCAAATTGATCTGCCGGCCGCCGTTGCACGCCGGTGAAGCGAATGCCGTAAAGTCGCCGGCCAGCATGGCGGGTGTCGCCACAAATGAAATCGTGTCGGACGGGTCTTGACGAACCGTCGTTCCCTGGTAGCCTCCGAAAAAGAACAATTTGTTCCGGATGATGGGCCCTCCCATGGTTCCGCCGAACTGGTTCCGCTTGATCGTATCGCGCCGGGTCGCAAACGCATTCCGCGCGTTAAACATTCCGTTGCGGACAAATTCAAAGGCATCCCCGTGAAAGGCATTTGTTCCGGATTTGGTTACCAGGGTTACCGAACCGGAAGATTTCACGCCGGTTTGCGCGCTCGTCGCGCCGGTCTCGACTTTGAATTCCTGCAATGCGTCCGGAAACGGCAGAGACACATAGCTGTTGTCCTGCATGTTGTTGTGATTGGCGCCATCCAGCGTGTACGACAGTCCGGTGTTTAACCCTCCCGCGACGGAAAAACTGAACTGCCCGAAAGGATCGCGGGCACCGCCCGTTATCGTGGGCGCCGGTGTTGCGCCCGGGGCAAGACCGATCAATTCCACAACTTGACGTCCGTTCAGCGGCAGTTCGAGGATACGAGCATTCTCAACAACGGAACCGACTCCTGCACTTCGTGTTTCCACCAAGGCAGCATTGGCCTGAACTTCCACTTGTTCGCTCACACTGCCAACTTCCAGGAGAACGTTTATCGAAGGACTGCCGTTGACCTGAAGCACAATCCCCGTTTGCGTATAAGTGCGAAACCCCGGCAGTGAAGCCTCGAGACGATACGGACCGATCGGGAGATTAGGAAGAACATACAGTCCGGTTTCATTTGTCACCGCCTCACGCATGATTCCCGTTTCTGTCTGCGTCACCTGAATTTCCACGCCGGGCAACACAGCGCCGCTTTGATCGTGTGCCGAGCCGCTGATTTGAGCGGTTCCTTGCGCCCAGACATTGCCGCTGATAATGACTAGGCAGAACAATAGGCATGGTAATAGCGGAAATTGCGATCGTTGCATCGGGATTCCCTCCTGTCGACCTGCTCGGAAACAGCGTTGTTGTTTCTTACAAATTGGCGCAAGCCTACCATAGGAATCAGGGGGCGCACACCTCAATTCCCGAATTCACCTTCCAGCCGCTTTTACCTTTTTGGGTCCTGGCTTTTGTGGCCGAATGGGTCGGCAAAGCTTCTGTTCCAAAGTCAGGATAAAGTTGTCGTCTCCGCAGGGTCGTCCCGATTGTGTGTGCTGGCGGATGAGGTTTTCCACCACCGTGTCGCTATCGCCGTTGAGCCATTCCGACCATTGCGCTAGTGCATCGGCATCAGGCCACCTTGTGTCCAGCAGATCGTCGGAGCCTACGAGGCCGCAATGGAAGCGGGCGCTCGACCACGGGTACTCTTCGGCTGTGCGGACCATTCCCGCTCTTACGGGGTTCTGCTCCACATAACGGACGGCTGCCAGAAAGTGGCCATCATCGGTGGGACTCGAGTGAGGTCTTCCCTCCCAGAGACGGCCACATAGTCCGTATTTCGCATTGAAAATTGAGCCGTAGATCGAATGGACTCGATGAAAGGTCCTCCACATGGAGTCAGGGCGATTAGGAACAGCAACAAAGTGTGTATGATTCGTCATCAAGCAGTAGGCATAAACCAGCATGTCAAACATCCGCGCCGCCTGTGCGAAAAGCCGAAGATAGACGCAGCGATCTTCGTTATCGCGAAAAACGTTCAATCGCCGAACGCCGCGTTGCGTAATGTGCAACGGGATACCAGGAACAACAATCCGTTTACGATGTGGCATAGCTTTACTGAAAATTCTTTCTCGTTGAGGCAAACGCTTTTGGGCGAGAAGGCAAAAGCAGGGCAGGGCGTTTTCAGTGTATTGCGCAGACATGCCGGTGCACACTGAATTCCGCATTATTGAATTCGGGAGTTCAGGTGTGCGCCCCCGATTTCTGGGAATCTCTCTAACGGTTCTCAAAAACAGGATTGAAGTCGGATGGCTTGCCCCTGAGGTCTCCAGGTTGAAGGCCGATGTTGATTCCTGTTTTTATCTCTTTCCAGTCGATTAATTTCTTTCCGTCACGGTAGACAATAAGGGGGCGCACACCTGAAGTCCCGAATTCTGAATTGGGAGTTCAGGTGTGCGCCCCCCTTCTTCGCTGAGCGTCACTTTCGTTTAGGACGTCATCTACTTGCGTCCAGCATCGCCGGGCGCCGCTGCGCCCTGTGCGCGGCCCCCGCCCAGCGTACCGGTCCAGAAGAGGAGGTTTCCTTCATGGCAGGCGTACTCGTACAACTGGTAATTGTCATCGCGGGTTAATGGCATAGCGACCTTCCATGGTGACGTGTACACTTTCGGATCGGTAATCGTCACTTCATAGTTGATCGTCTTGTCGGACACTCGTGTGAAACGCTCGACCACATGCAGTTCGTCGCTCGCCGGGATTCCCCGGATACGGGCCGAGGCCGCATTCGTCGCAATATCGCCCTTGCCGTTGTAATTGCTGATATCCACGACCAACGTATCGCCTTCCCAATGCCCGCGAGAATCTCCATCCCAGAAGCGGACGTTGGAGGGAAGATGCGGGCTCCCATCCGTGGGAATCACGCGCGCATTGTGAATCATCTCGTAAATGATCGTGACATAGCCGGGAGACTGAACGATCCGGTAGCCGTTGTTGTATGCCGCCGGAAACATCGCACCAGGAATTCCGCGCGTCACACAACGGTCCCACGTGGTGCCATTCTCCCAATGGTCCCCGATGTGTGCGGCCTTGTCATCGCGCACCTTCTCGGCCCACGCCATCACCGGGACGCGACCGTTTGCCGGCTCCACCACCATGGAGGAACGACGAGCAACAACAACGGTCGGGTCGTTAAACCCGTTACCACTCGCGCCGGGCGCCGGAGCCACAGCGCCGCCAGCTGGACCGCCTTGTTCGAACGGCGTCTGATCGAAGTTCAGCCAAGTCCCCTGGAGATCCGGCTTGCCATCCGGAGTCCTCGGAAGGGTCCACGTTGACGGCGGTTTTGACACCTGTGCGGCAACGACGGGCGTCTGGACCGCTAGAGGAATCGCGGCGAATGCCGACACGATCAACGCGGCCGCCAGCACGCCGACTGAAGCCATCGCTCGATGGGGCATGGAACACCTCCTTTTGACTTGCTTTTAACGAAGTGACCATACATGAGCGCCTCGACGAATTCAACGTAATGCTGCATCGCGTTCAAACACAACGTCCCACCGACGCCCGAGATGCCCGACTTTTCTGCTCCTGCGGGAAGTTTCAGATCTTCAGCTGAACTTTTGAATTTTCAGCCAGAGATCTGAAAATTCGGCTGAAGTTTTGATTTTCCGGCGGACGGCTTCGTTTTCCGGCGACGATCTGGATTTTCGGCTGAACCTTCGCGGACTCGATCCACGCCGAACAGGACATCCTGAAGACGGCGACGAAGGCCAAGCTTCCCGCCTGGGGACTACAGCTTTTGTCCATCGGCCATGAAGAAATGGCGCTAATTACTCTTGGCACCTTATTCAACCTGATCGCTCGATCTGAGTTTGAAACGTGCCTTCCGCCGCGCATCACCCCAGTCGCCTACGAGATCGGCCAGCGTTGCCGGATTGAAAGGCTCGCCGATCTGGCAAATCATCGGGAGGTTAACGTCGCTGAGATATTGCTCTCCCGGAACCGAACCCGCAACGCGGCAAAACGGGCCGCAGAGTTGGCTGCGGTGGTCGACGATGAAGACGACTGGGCCAACCACTTTCGCGCGCATCATCTGGGTGAAAAACTGATCTCGTTGGCCCTTCAGAATGCTGTTTTTGAGGGTAAGCCGATCTTCGAATTAAGGGAGGACCGGGAAGGTTCGGGCAAGGGCTTAAAGACGATGCAACGGATCGGGCTAACGGAGGCTGCCGAAAGCTGGGTCGGCGAACAGACGCCCGACGCATTGGACCTGTTCAATCCCATCTATGTTCCGATGATCGTTGAGCCTCGGCCTTGGACGTCGCTTTCGGAAGGCGGCTATCTGCACATCCCGATGAGGTTTTTCAAACGTCAGACCGGCAAAAGGGCGCAACAGCACCTTCAAAAAGCGGACCTGTCGGCGGTGTATGCGGCCGTGAACGCGCTGCAGAACACGCCTTACAGGATTAATCAGGCAGTCTACCGGTTCCAGCAGCAGGCGTGGGCTGGAGGGCTTCCTGTTTTCGGAGTGATCGCGAGGAACAACGGAAGGGTCTGGAGAAAACGGTGGCGTTCCGCTTTGCTCAGTCGGGGCGACTGTCCGTTGAGGAGAGATTCTATTATCCCTGGCAAGTGGATCATCGCGGACGCGCCTACCCCGTGCCGCCACTGATGAATCCACAGTCCGACCATATCGGGCGGTCACTGATCGAGTTTGCCGACGGCAAACCGCTGGGCGAATCCGGAGCGTGCTGGCTGGCGATCCATCTCGCCAATTGTTATTGGAAAAAGAAGAAGGTGTCCTTTAGGACGCGTCTCGCCTGGGTTCAGGAAAATGAAGCGGAGATCCTGGACTTCGCCGCAAATCCTTTACTTAAGGCTTCGTCCTATCGGGCTTGCGCTTCGGGACGTCTGCATCGTTTTTGGACCGAGGCCGACCAGCCGTGGCTGTTCCTCGCCGCATGTCTCGAGTGGGCGCGCTACAAAAAAGAGGGACCCACGATGATCTCGCATTTACCCATCAGCATGGACGGCTCATGCAACGGCTATCAGCATCTCAGCGCGATGGGGCTCGACCCGATTGGGGGACGCGCGACGAATCTGCTTCCTTTTGAAGACCCGGAGGATATCTACCAGTGGGTATCGGATCTGGTCTGCCGCCGCCTGCGGGAAGCGCGAGCCGGACAGGGCGAAGCCTCCAGTAACTCTGATGTAGCGGGCCAATTACTGACCATCATGGATCGCGAACTTGCAAAGAATGCAACGATGACGACTCCTTACGGCGTGACCCTCCGCACGATTTACAAGGCCTTGTGCGAAAAGGATGCAATCAAAGCTTTGAAGGATTCAGAGAAATGCGCGATGTATCTGGCGAAGTTACTGGTGGAGTGCATTCCCGAAGTCGCCGTTGAGGCGGGCCGCATCATGGAATGGCTTCGCGAAGTGGCCGGCATCATCGCAAAACAGAATCGGGGCATGATGTGGATCACCCCTGTTGGTTTTGTTGTACTTCATGAAAACCGCAAACCGAAAGAGGTACGTCTCGCGACGGCGGATCGCATGATTCTGGTCTACCACCACGACGACAAACAGAAGATCGACGTGAGGAAGCAGGTTGACGGCATCGTCGCCCACCTCGTTTACTCGATGGATGCCGCTCACATGATGGGGACGATCAATCGTCTGTATGCCGAAGGTATTCGTCACTTCGCAATGGTGCACGACAGCTATGGCGTCCACGCCTGCAACGTTGACCTGTTAAATCGCATCCTGCGAGAAGAATTCGTCCGGATCTATTCCAAACCCGTCCTGCAGAATTTTTTGGACCAACAACGAAAAGCCCACCCCGGCATCGCTCTGCCGGATCCTCCACAAACAGGTGCCCTCGACATTCAGCAGGTCCTCTCGTCCCCCTACTTTTTTGCCTGAGAGGTCTACCTAGCGGCTATGAGCGCCGGCGATCCGGCATTGTGCGACATCGTCGGCGTTCACAGACGTCACAGACCGCCGCTACGGTCGACAGCTTGATTTCTGTCCGATTATGCCGGTGAAAACTATTCCAAGGGTTTGAGCTTCGCGTGGAAATGGTCCCAGGTCCTTTTGAACAGGCCGTCGTTCCACAGCTTCTCCCGGCATAGCGCTATCTCTTCTTCACTGAACGAGTAAGGCTTGCCGATTTGCAGCGCCATGTACTGGCGGTAAGAGTTCTCCTCCATATAGTTTGCAAGTACAAATGCCTCAACGATGTCTTTGCCCACCGTTACCGCACCGTGCGATTTCATCAAGGCAGCAGGCCGGTTGCCAAGCGTGGCGGCAAGCCGGTCCGCGATCGATCGGTTGTTGATCGAGTTCGGCGTGTCGAGCAGCGGCATAGGGTAAACAAGCGAACCCTGTGCGTAAACCGGTTGATAACTGTTACCGGTCATGGTTAGAAACGTGGACCATTTCGGATGCGCATGTACGATTGCTTTCACCTCAGGCCGCACACGATAGATGCCGCAATGAAGATGCCGCTCGAGCGGCGCCTTGTCGCGACCATCAAGCTGATTCGCTTCGCTGTCGATCGTGCAAATGTCATCGACAGTAAGGCTGCTCCGCCTGCAAGAACCGATATTAATGAGAATATGTCCGTCATCGAGCCGGATACTGCAGTGTCCGTTGTAGTCGATGATGTCCGATTGCTCGAGCATCCGAATGCAATCGACCAATTGTTGCTTCAGTTCGTCAACAGACATTTCCTTTTCCTCCCTTTAGCGGCGGCCTCACTCACGTTTACCAATTCACCTGCACTCGTAGCTGCGCACGCCACAACTCCCATGCGCGCATGCAACCTTTCTCGTTGATTGCGTCGGCAAGATGCCCTTCTTCCGTATCCAATGCTGCGATGGATTTGTCCGCCGTCGACGCGGCTAGAGCTGTCGCCCAATGTTGTATCCTCGCGTTGACCTCCGTATAGACGGCCCGGAACACTGCGCGTTCTAATGTTGGGCCGCAGGCGACACTACCGTGCGCACGCATCAAAACAATGTCGTGGCTCCCCAGCACAGCCGCGAGAGCAACCCCCTTCTCGGAATTGCCAACCAGCATGTCGGTGGCACCGAACTTTTCGTGGATATCGAATATCGGCACACCCGCTGCAATAAACGCCGCGTTGTGGAACATTGCCTGCATGGGCACACCGACGAGCCCGAACGGGATCACCGTTTGTGAATGGCTGTGTACGACCGAGTGAATATCCGGACGCGCCTTGTAAATTTCGCCATGAATGAACCTCTCCAGGAAACTCCCGCGGCCATTCGCGTTGATCGCATTACTGTCCAGATCGTACTCAATAATGTCGTCCGGCGTGACTAAAGCCGGCGCGACGGCGCGCGCCATCAGATACCGTTCCGGAGCCGTGGGGTGACGCAACGAAACATGACCGAACGCATCGACCACACCTTGCGCTGCAAGAATGCGGCTTGCTGCCGCAAGATCCGCGATGATAGAAGCCGCCACCGGGCCACCCGATTTATTCGACATAGCGTCAATGATGATAACCCCACATTCCGTTCTCGGAGAGAGAGTCAATATAGTCGGCGAATCCAGAAGTATGAGATTGCAAAAACTGGACGAAGGCCGAGCTCAAATCCGAAATCCAGGATCTGAAAACTGGACGCCGGACGCTCGGATAGATGCGTCGGGCAGTCGTCTGCAATCCAATCTGGAATTTTTCGGATTTTGGATTTGCGATGGGCATTCGTCCAATCTCAGATTCCCCTGCTTTCGGCGGCAAATTCGTGAGGTATGTTAATACCCTCGCCGAACTGACCACCCCCGGCTCTGCGAGGAGGGGAGTGTGGGTCGGCGCGACAATCTCTGTTACTATCCTTCGCTTTGGAGATAAATAATGGAACTACCTTCGCGATTGAATGGCGTTATCCGCGCTCTGGAACAGGGACAGCGGGCATTCGGTTCTTTTTCGCCGCCGGATATCGATTCCGCGCTCGCGTTCAGCGTTGCGAAGTACGACGGTATTATCTTTGAAATGGAACACAATCCCTGGGACACGCGAACTCTGCGCGATTGTCTTCAATACATGCTCAACCGCCGCATGATCGCCGAGAGCGGATCCGTTGCTCCTGCCGTCACTCCGCTCGTTCGCATTCCGCCAAACGGCGGCGAGAAGAGCCAGTGGCTCGCGAAGCAGGCGCTGGACCTCGGCGTCTACGGAATCGTATGGCCGCACATCAGCACCGTCGATCAAGCCTACAATGCGGTTGCCGCATGCCGGTATCCCCGCATGAAAGATGCCCCGCGGTACGAACCGAGCGGCGTCCGCGGTGATGCGCCGGTTGCCGCCGCCAGATATTGGGGCCTCACCCAGCAGGAATATTACAGGAGGGCGGATGTGTGGCCGCTGAATCCCCAGGGCGAGATCCTGGTCATTCTCATGATCGAGGACACTCAAGGAATCGCAAATCTCAACGACATTTTGAAGGAGGTTCCGGGTGTGGGCATGATCCTGATCGGCGAAGGCGATTTGAGCCAGGAGCTGGGCTGCCCTCGCGAATATGACAATGTCTGCGTTCTCGATGCGTTAAAAGAAGTCGTTGCGACTTGTAAGGAGCACAAGATCCCTGTCGGCCACCCTCACGTCGATTCGAACAACGTCGAACGGATTCTCAGCGAAGGCTATTCGTTCCTTGTAGCAGCGCCAGTACGCTCATTCGCCGCGCTCGAGAAAGGCCGGCAGCTCACTGGACGGAGGTAATTCGGGGACAGACGTCTAAATCACCTAATTTCGAGGCAAATCTTTTGATGAAATTAGGTGATTTAGACGTCTGTCCTAGTAGTGTCCGGTTAAGGATTTTAAGAAATCCGGAAAGTCTAAGATAGTCAAAAGAGTAACTGGCGAAGACGGTTTCAAACGATTTGAAAAAAATCGCCTTCTTCCGTGGGGAGAGTCGGATCATTCCGCGGGAGGAACGCCGATGAACCGCGGGCAGACCGTTTTCGCTCAGTTGCTTCAATTGATTTCCCACAACGATTTTTATCGATTTGTTCATCGCTACGACGGGGATCGGCGCGTCCGTAGCCTTTCCTGTTGGGAGCAATTCCTGGCCATGGCATTTGCTCAGCTGACTCGTCGCGAAAGTCTTCGCGACATCGAAGTCAGCCTCGCCGCACATCGGGGCCAACTCTACCATGCAGGATTTCGATCTGCTGTAAAACGATCCACCCTTGCGGATGCGAACGAAACGCGAGACTGGCGAATCTACTCCGACTTCGCTCAGCATCTGATTCAACAAGCGCGGCCACTCTATCGGGACGTGGATTTAAGGGTTGGATCTGGACGGCACTCTCTATGCCCTGGACTCTTCCATCATTGAACTGAGTTTGACGCTGTTTCCCTGGGCGCCCCACGAACGCTCCAGAGCTGCAGTGAAGATGAGTACGCTGTTGGACATTCAGGCCGCAATCCCCGTGCTGATCGACATTACAGGCGCTCACGCGAGTGATTCGCACGTTTTGGATCGCATCATTCCCGAACCCGGATGCTTCATCGTGATGGACCGCGGCTATATCGATTTTCCGCGCCTGTTCCATCTCCATCGCGCATTCGCCTACTTCGTGGTTCGCGCCAAAAACAACCTTCGATTTTGCCGCAGGCAATCGCATCCGATTGATCGCGCCACCGGCGTGCGCAGTGACCAGACCATCCTGCTGAACGGCTATGGCACCGCTGCAAAGTTTCCGGACTTGCTTCGCCGAGTCAGTTTCTTCGCCGCCGATATCGATCAACGGTTCGTCTTTCTCACCAACAACTTTCAGATTCCTTCGCCAACCGTTGCCGCCATCTATCACCAACGCTGGCAGATTGAATTGTTTTTCAAGTGGATCAAGCAGCACCTGCGCATCAAACGTTTCTTTGGAACTTCGCCCAATGCCGTGAAGATCCAAATCTGGACTGCCATGGCCACCTACGCCTTAATCGCCATCGCAAAGCGACGCTTCCGCCTGGACCACTCCCTCTACACAATTCTCCAAATTCTCTCCACCGTGCTTTTCGAGAAAACCCCCGTCCCGCTTGTGTTCCAGCGCTATAACGACGAAATCTCGAATAGAGACAGTCGTAAACAACTGATCTATTCGAGATTTAACCGGACACTACTGCGTCTGTCCCCGAATTACCCCCACGGAAGCAAGGATGCGTGGATTACATCCGCCACGCCGTGGCCACCCACCGACTTAATCGCCAGATCGACGTCTTTCAACCCGAACCGGTGGGTTGTGATCTTTTCGAGTGGGAACCGTTTCGAGGCAATTTGCTGCAGAGCAAGCTCGCACGCCTGATAACTATGACCCCGCGCGCTCTTCATCGTGATTCCCTTAGTCGTGACCAACCCTATCGGGAAATTCGGGAAATCCGGCATCTCGCCCTGCACCACGATGGTTCCCGCGCGCCGGCGCAGCGCTTTGACGCCAAACAGAATCGGCATCGTGCCGGCACCGGCGGTGCAGTCGAGGACGATATCCATGCCTTTACCACCCGTGATTTCCTTCACGCGAGCAAGCGGATCCTCCTTTTCAACATTGATGACATAGTCCGCACCTAATTGTCTGGCAACATCCAGTCGGGCGCGGTCTTTGGATGTACCGGTGATGATGATCAGAGATGCTCCCGCTTGTTTGCAAATGACCGTTTGAGACAAGCCTTGCTGGCCGGGCCCCTGGATCAGCACGCTGGAATCGTACCGAACGCCGCCATCAAAGAGTGACCATTCAACGCCGTTGGCCATCGGCGTGACTAACCCCGCCAGTTCCGCGGTAACGCCTTTAGGAACGTGATGAATCACGGAGTTCCACGGGAGATAAACATATTGCGCAAAGCCGCCCCACAAATGCGGCGCCTTTTCGGCCGACGTATATCCGTAGCGGATCGCTTCCGGGTTGTTCCGCCAATCCGTGTTTTCACAGTGACGGTACTCCCCCATGTGGCACCATTCGCATTTACCGCACATCACGTAATGCTCGACAAAAACGAGATCGCCTTCCTTGAAACCCTTGCGCCGGGTGAATTCACGGCCCGCCCGTGCGATCACGCCGATGTTTTCGTGCCCCATGATTACCGCCGACTTCGTCGGCGGCTCTTTGTAAAACTTCACATCGGTACCGCAGATGCCGGCGACCTCCATCTTCAATAGGGCACTATCTTCGGGAATATCGGGCACCGGAAATTCGCGGATTTCGGTTTGGCTGGGACCTGTCCTGACGGCTGCTAAAACTTTTTCCAATTTGCTCTCCTGCGGTTCAAATTTTATGATGTGCTTTGGATAAAGTCACCATACCCGCCCTCCAACAGATGAAACGTGACGGTCGAAAGATCGTTGGTGTCGTCGCCTGGGATTTCCAGGTCGCTCAAATCGGAGACCGCGCCGGTGTCGATATTTTGTCCGTTGGCGATTCCGTCGGCATTCACCTTTGGGGCCACGAAAATCCGCTGGAAGTCACATTAGAAGAGATGCTCGTCGTCTGCAAAGCCGTTCGACGGGGAGCCAGGCGAGCTCTGGTCAGTTGCGACTTTCCGTTCGGCCCGCTTCAGGAAGGCGTCAACAGTGCCGTCCGGGCGGCCATCCGTCTTGTGAAAGAAGCGGGAGCCGATATGGTCAAACTGGACGGCGCGGCGGATTTTCCGGAAAGCGTGAAAGCGATTGTTCGCGCCGGTATTCCTGTTTTTGCTCAATTCGGAATCACTCCGCAGACGGCATTGCATTATGGTCTCGACTACGCGTCGATGCTAAAGCCGGGGGTGCAGCTCCCGGCGCAGTTGACGACAAAGCTTGTGGAAGACGCCAAACGTCTCGAGGATTGCGGCGCCGCACTCCTCGACTTCACGTATTCCGGTCCCGTCGCCGGCCCTGCCGTCGTGAAGGCAGTATCTATTCCGGTGATCGGCGGTCTTGGAGGTGGCCCATGGCTGGATGGACGCATGCGGCTGGCACACGCCGCGATCGGATATGCGGCCACGAACCTCGACTCGAAGACCGAAACTTATGCCAATGTAGCGCGCGTGACGCTCGATGCCTTGGCGGCTTTTGCCGATGACGTTCGGGCCGGACGGCAGATCAAAGGCGGCATTCCTGTCAAACCTCAATCCTGATGGCTTTCACGGTCGTTAACGGAATCAAAACGCGCTACGAAGTGGTGGGCTCCGGTCCGCCGATGCTGATGTATTCCCCTGCCGGATTCGATGCGACTCTCGAAAAGTGGACGACGCAAGGCGTCTATGCCAGGACAAAGCTGCTCGACCATCTTTCAAAAAAATACAGCTGCATCATTTTTGATCGCCGCGAATGCGGTCAGTCGGGTGGGCGCGTCGAGCGTGTGACCTGGAGGCATTATGTCGATCAGGGCAAAGGATTGCTCGATCACCTGAATATCAAACGCGCACATCTGCTGGGTGGATGTATGGGATGCTCGCCGGTCGCTGCCTTTGCGGTCGCGTATCCGGAAACGGTTATCAGCATGATCTTGTACTGGCCCGTCGGCGGAGCGAAATACCGGATCAACAGCCATCAACGATTTATCGAGCATCTTGGGTATGTTCACGAGTCCGGCCTCGAACAGGTTGTTGCTCTTGTAAAGAAAGACGGCAAGCCGTTCAATGCCGATACGCGCGGTGGGCCCTGGGCCTCCGTTATCAAACACGATGAAGCTTTCGCGGACGCCTACGCCAGACAAGACATCGAGAAATACAAACTTACCGTTGGCGGAATGGCTCGCACGCTATTCGATCGCGATACCGCGCCCGGCGCTGAGCCCGAAGATCTGCTTCAGTTGCAGATTCCTGCTTTGGTTGTTCCCGGCCGTGATGCATCCCATGCCACTTCCGCTGCCCGTTACCTCGAAGAATGTCTACCGAAGTCGGAATACTGGGATACATCCGTGGAAGCCCAGACAGAAGAAACCGTACCCGCGCGATTGTTGAAGTTTCTGGAGGGGGCGCACACCTGAATTCCTGAATTCAAAAATTCAAGAATTCAGGTGTGCGCCCCCTGATCCCTCAGCCCACCAGGTCCAACGTGCCTGGTGCAAAGAGGTCTTCGACTGCAAGTGTCCGCTCGAGAATCCCCTGTTCCGTTGCGTATTGCATCACCGTTTCGATCATCTTCCGGTTTGCTGCGACACCGTAAGGCAGAGGATCACTGCCCGTGATATCCATCACCCGTTTGTAGCGTTCGTCCGTTTTTGTCAGCGGATTAATCTGCCCGCCGGCCAGTCGATCCACATATAAGCGTTTCGCTTTGGCAAATGCATTGAAGATATCCTTCCCTAAACCAGGATGCGCTGCCAATAACTCGTCTCGAACGACCACCGTATGGTTAATCGGATAATGTCCGCTGGTCCGGAGGGCTTCGAATCCGGCTTCGGCCGGTTTCGCAATCAGAGGCTTGACATCGGGATGATCGACCTCCACGTTCACGGCAGCCGGGATTTCACCTGAAACAATCATGTCTTCAAGCTTTTGTCCTTCGGCGATCGGGATCACATTGGGAGGGCGGCGGAACTCGGCAACATGCTCGTCGCCCGACAAGAGCCATGTGATTTTGTTGAGATCCACTCCGTATTGATGCTGAAGGATTCCGCGAATCCAAACGCCTGTCGTGACGGTGTATCCCCGATGAACGCCTATCTTCTTTCCCTCCAGATCCTTCGGGGTCCGAATACCCACTTTCGTGTTGTACACGATTGCGCCATGGTGAAATACACGGGCCGGAAAAACCGGAATTGCCGTCAAACGCTTTCCATAAGACTTTGCGCAGATGTATGTGGTGATCGCCATTTCGCAAATGTCGTACTCGAGCCCGCGCACCATCTTGCGAAACGCCTGAATGAGAACCGGCACATCGACGTACTCGATCTCGAATGTTTTGGGTTTAACGAGTTGATCCCGCAGTGGAGCGGTGTGCCCGTCTGGACGAAACACGGTTTTGAGTTTGAGTTCGGCCATGGCGCGATTCTACTTTAAAATGCGGAACTCTCGGACATGTCGAAGCTTCGATTGACATTTGCCTGCTGGAACTACGACCGCACACGCGCGCTGCTGGAAGGCCGGGTCCAGCCGGATGGAATCGATCTCAATTACCTCAACCTGCCCGTCGAGGAAACGTTCTTCCGGATGTTGCGATACCAGGAATTCGATGTCGCCGAAATGTCGCTGTCCTCGTACGTCATGTCGCTGTTCAAACCCGGACCTCCATTTGTTGCGATCCCGGTTTTTCCTTCGCGCAGCTTCAGGCACTCCTGCATCTACATCAACACCGCGAGCGGGATTAGTGAGCCCCGAGATCTGATCGGGAAGAAAGTCGGCAGCCCTGAATTTCAGCTCACCGCGCCTGTGTGGATTCGTGGAATCATGGCCGATGAGTACGGCGTTCCGGTGAACAGCGTGACGTACTATGCAGGCGGCCAGGAAGAACCGGGCCGCCCCGAGAAACTCGCACTGGAGTTACCCAAGGACATCCGTCTCGAGAAGATTGGCGCGGACGAAACGTTGTCTTCGATGCTTGCGACTGGAGAGATTGATGCTTTGTATACACCTCGGATCCCATCGTCGTTCTACGACGCAAACGGCCGCGTGCGGCGTCTTTTTGGAAACTTCGCAGAGGTCGAACGGGACTACTTCCGCCGAACTCGTATTTTCCCCATCATGCATACGGTGGTCATCCGCCGGGAAATTTATGACCATAATCGGTGGATCGCCCAATCCCTTTTCAAAGCGTTTCGTGACGCCCAGAACGAAGCTTATCGGGATCTGATTGAAACCGCAGCACTTAAGGTTATGTTGCCCTGGCTGCCGGAGCATATTGAAGAAACCCGGCGCGAGATGGGGAACGAGTTTTGGCCATACGGGCTTGAGCCGAACCGCCATATATTGGGAACGTTTCTGCGGTATTCGCACGAACAAGGTCTCTCCAAGCGCCTGCTCGAACCTGAACACCTGTTTGTTCCGGAAATCCAGGAATCCTTCAAAATCTGAAACTGTAGTCGCGGTCTATGACGGCGCAACAGGTATAATTCGTAGCTCATGCTGAAGAAAGAACATAACGAGCTGTTAACACAGACCGGCCCGGGCACGCCGATGGGGGACCTCTTCCGCCGGTACTGGATGCCCGCTCTTTTGGCCGAAGAGCTCCCAGAGAACGACTGCCCGCCGGTGAGGATAAAGCTTCTGTCGGAACGGTTACTTGCGTTTCGAGACACTCAGGGACGCTACGGTCTTGTCGACGAATTCTGTGCGCACCGCGGCGTATCGCTGTGGTTTGGCCGGAATGAAAATTGCGGGCTTCGCTGCCCTTATCATGGCTGGAAGTACGATGTGACCGGCCAATGCACGGAAGTGCCATCGGAGCCATCGGGATCCGAGTTTTCGAAGAGAATCAAACTGAAGAGTTATCCGCTCATCGAGCGCGGCGGTGTCTTGTGGACGTACATGGGATCGCCGGACAAACAGCCTGCGCCGCCGGAATGGGAATTCGCGAATGTCCCGCTGACGCAAACGATTTCGACCAAGCGTCTGCAGGAGTGCAATTGGTTACAGGCGCTCGAAGGCGGCATTGATTCGAGCCATGTCTCGTGGTTGCATCGTGCGGACCTGAATACGGATCCGCTGTTCAACAACAATCGTGGCAATCAATACAATCTGGGGGATATGCGGCCTGTCTTCGAAGTCGTCGAGAGCCCGGGGGGGCTATATATTGGCGCAAGACGGAACGCCGAGAACGGCAACTACTATTGGCGGATCACACAATGGGTCATGCCGAATTTCACCATGATCCCGCCACGTGGCGGCCACTCGCTGCATGGACACTTCTGGGTTCCAATCGACGATGAAAACTGCTGGACATGGAGCTACGAATACCATCCGACACGCCCACTGACGGTGGAAGAAGTGAAAGCGGTAAGGGAAGGAAAAGGAATCCATGCACCCGCGGATCCGAAGACGTTCCGTCCTTTCGCAAACAAGGACAACGATTATCTGATGGACCGGGCGGCACAAAAGGCAGGAAAAACATTCAGCGGTGTGATCGGCTTCGGTATGCAGGATAGTTCGCTTCAGGAGAGCATGGGACCGATTGTCGATCGTACGAAAGAAAACCTCGTAGGTACCGACAACGGGATCATCATGATGCGCTACCGGCTCCTCATCGCGGTGAAAGCTCTCACCGACAAAGGGATCGCGCCCCCGGGGATCGATGCCGTGCACCAGAAGATTCGATCGGCAGCAGTCATTCTGCCTCCCGATCAGCCGTTTAAGGAAGCGGCGAAAGAGGCCTTTATCGCCAAACCTGAAGTGGCACCTGCCTCGATTTAACAAATCCTATGCAAGCCGAATCAGCCCGGATGAACACCAGTGCCGAAGCCCGATTTCGCATTCAGGATCCGAATTCGAAACCGCGTGTCATCAAAGTCATTGCTCTGGATAGTGGAAGCGAAGAGGTGGTGGGTCGTGTGGCAGGCCGTCCCTGGCGGAATGCGACGTTCTTGAGCGCCGCCGCTTTCCCCGATGCTGCTCGCGACTTTTCCGGTCAATCCAAGGATTTGACCAGCGAGGTCAATATGGCCGATCTCGTCGTGATGGTTGCTTCTCCAGGCGGCGAAGCTCACGCGGCATCCGTCATTGGGGAGGCTTGCAGCGCCAGGCGCGTTATGACCACTGCGCTGGTCGTCGGCGCGAATCGGGATTCCGAGGAAGCAGTATCGAAGACACTCTCCCAGCTTCGGCCCTGGTCGCTGATGCTTGTAGTCGCCGAGCCGGACGAGTATATCGATGGCATGCTCACTGCCCTTCGCGCCTGATCGCTAAAGCCCGTATGCGGCGATCTTGTTGTCGGCCATTAAAGGAACAATCACGAGTTTCTGTGAAGGCACGTACGCGATGTCGGCAGTTCCCTGCTTCAATTGCTTCAGAACAGTGGCCTTGCCGTCGGGGCTGACCTGGCTGATTTTGCCTGCCATATAGTCGCTGACGATGTATCCTCCCTGACCATCGCTCTCCAGACCATCTGTGTTGCCGAAGGGCTCGGGCGTGATCAATGTTTTCTTCTTCGTCTTGAGATCCAGTGAAAACAACCGGCCAGGGACTTTTGTCGTGAAATCCGCTTCAGGTTTCCCCCAGCCCGCAACGATGATTTTGTCGCCTTCCACGAGAAGTCCGTTTGGATATTCGATGTCATCGCCTTCGGCAAATATTGCAGCTTTGCCGTTCTTCACCGTGTAAATCCGGCTGGCCACCGTGTCGGAAACGTACACTGTTCCGTCATCGCCTGTTGCGACATCGTTCAAGAACTTCGCGCCATCGATCTTTATGCGGGAAGTAATCTTTCCGGATGCGACATCGATGCCGATAACTTCATCGAGGTCGGCATTCCAGAGTGTTCCTTTATAACTGCGAAGGCCTTTAGGTGCGTTGAGGCCGGTCACCCACTGGGCGGTGATCATCTTTCCATCTGCGCTGAGCTTTGAAATGTAGCCGTTTCCGTCCCGCTGGTCGGGCATGCCGTTGATGTTGGAAACGAAAATGAAACCGGAATCCGTATCGACGTACACGCTTTCGGGTGCGGCTATGCCGTCGGTGACAGCCCACTTTGCGTTGTCGGCAGTGGGTACGGATGTTCCGGCAGGCGACGGCGACGCCTGGGGCTGCGCCGGTTTATCGTTATTGGGTGCGCCACTGCAAGCCGCAAGGAATGCAAAAAGAATGAAGACGCATAGCCGGCGCATCATTTTTGCGCTCCCCCCCGGACGGGCCACACTCGCACAGAATTAATGAGGTTTGCCTTCAGCAGATTGCCATGATCGATGTCGCCGAGATACGCCTGGGCGTCACCTTCCTTGGTGCTGGACCAATAATAGTCCGCTTCCGGGTCAGGAAACGGTGACGGCCCCGCGCTGATACAACCGGTACCTGCATCGTTGGTCAGCACCGGCCCGGTGCAGTTCAGCGCCTTGGCCTTTTCCATTGTGGCCTGCCACTCCTCCCGCGTCGGCAGACGCCAGTCGCCGGCTGCAGATCCGTCTTTTAACATGCAGTCGCCATCTTTGAGGTTCGCCGCCGCCTTTCGCGCAGCTTCCCAATCCAGGGACATCATGCAATTGGAATCCTTGAGCCAGATCAAACCCGTGATGCTATCCGTTACCGTCCCGTTCCCACAGTCAAAATACCGTTTCGATTTATCACCACAGGGTCCTGCAGCTTTCTTTTGCGCCGGTGCCGTGGGCGCAACGGGACTATGGGCGGCGGTCATACCATCGACAAGCGCGAACAATAAGAGGACGAAAATGCCGATCGAGCAGTTGAACAAAGTTCTACGATTGAGATTTCTCATTGCTCTCCTCCCTTTCTCCAAACCGCCAAGTTTAGTCCAATCAGAGGAGTTATCGAATAAGTAAATAGGAGAGGGCGGCGATACCACCGGTGATGGGAATAGTGATAATCCACGCCCAGATGATGCTTCGCGTCACACCCCACTTCACGGCGGTGATACGGCGAGTGGCGCCTACACCGATGATGGCACCTGTGATCGTATGAGTCGTGCTGACCGGAATTCCGGCCCATGCCGCACCGATGAGGCTGATCGCACCAGCAGTTTCCGCGCTGAAACCTCCGACGGGTTTTAAAGCCGTGATCTTTTGACCCATGGTACGAACGATTCGCCAACCGCCCGACAATGTTCCCAGTCCGATTGCTGCATGAGCCATCAGCACAACCCAGAATGGAATGTCGAAGGTTTTCAGATATCCGGCGGTAAACAGCACGCCGGCAATGATGCCCATCGTCTTTTGCGCATCATTCGTGCCGTGACCCAGACTGAAAAGCGCCGCCGATATCAATTGCAGCCGCCTGAAGTATTTGTCGACGCGGGAGGGGGCCGTACTGTGAAAGATCCAAAGGACAATCGTCATGAAAAACAGACCGAGCACCATCCCAATGAGAGGCGAAAGAACAATGAATAAGAGAGTTTTCGTCCAACCCGATGGAATGATGACGCGCCACCCGGCCTTCGCGACGGCGCTGCCGGCATAACCTCCGATCAAGGCGTGCGACGAACTGGTCGGTAATCCGAAAAACCACGTAATGAGGTTCCAGACGATTGCCCCCAGCAAACCCGCGAAAATAACCTTCGAATCGACCGCGTGGATGTCGATCATTCCCGCGCCCATCGTTTTGGCAACACCAACACCGAAGCCGAAGGCGGCAACGAAGTTAAAAAATGCTGCCCAGATAACCGCCTGCGCCGGCGACAGGACGCGGGTCGAGACAACCGTAGCTATCGAATTTGCCGCGTCGTGAAAGCCATTCAGAAAGTCGAAACACAGTGCCGTAAGGATCAATCCAGCGGCGACCAGAAAAGTGGGAGACGTAAGATTCATGCTAGAGTTATGCGCCTATGGGGTTAAGTTCAATTGTCAGATTTCTGCTTCCTCGCGACGACAAATTCCTGAATTATTTCGAACAAGCCGCGGACAACCTCAAGAAAGGAGGCGAGTTGTACGCCCGGCTGCCGAACGTCAACTCGCGCGTGGAATTGATAGCTCTGCGCGATGAAATCAAGCGGATTGAGCACGTTGGAGACGAACTGACACACAAAATTTTCGAGGAGTTAAATCTCTCTTTCATCACGCCTTTCGATCGAGAAGATATCTATGAACTGGCGAAAGGTATCGACGACGTCCTGGATCTTATGGACCATGTCGCGGATCTTCTGCTTCTTTATCAAATCGACAAACTGGAAAATGATGTCACACTCCTTCTTACCGTAGTGAATCGAGCGATCACGGAGATCCACCACAGCATGTTCCTGCTGAGGCAAATGAATTATGATTCCGTGAGGGAACATATTGTACGTGTTCATGAAATGGAAAACGAAGGAGATAGGTTGTATCGCTTCCTTATGGGAAAGCTTTTCAGCGACGAAAAGGATGCGATACTCGTCCTGAAATACAACTCCCTTTTCAATGAAATGGAGCACGCCATCGATAAGTGCGAGGATCTTATGAACTCTATCGAGTCGATCATGCTCAAAAACGCCTAAGCACAACCAATGCCGGACTGCCCCACACCAGTACCCACTACGATCAGAAGCTGAGACTGCTCAAAGACACGCTGCGGTTGATGAGCAACCGGTCGCCGCGGACTTGCGATTTATAGGTACCGCCTTGAAAATCGTCAAGGATCTGGAACGCATCGGTGACATCGCGGTCAACATCAGCGAACGTGTCCTTGAACTGATAGACCAACCCGAACCGCCGCATTTGATCGACGTGCGGATAATGCCTACGCTCACTCAGAACGTTTTGAAACAGAGCCTTGACGCCTTTGTGGATGCAGATGTGGAACTCGCCGAAACGATCATCCTTAATGACAAGACCGTCGACAAACAGTATGAACAAACCTTGCGGGAAGTGCGGACTGACATGCTCAGCAATCCGAAATGAATTTCTGCCACCATCAAATTAATCTTCGTCGCAAAGCATCTCGAACGAGTCGCGGACCATTCCGCAAACATCGCGGAGATGGTTGTCTACGTCGCACGAGTCTGGACATTCGGCATAGGGCACACGTTCACGGAACATCGGAGTAGCCTCGCACGTTCGAAGGCCAATCCGTGAGATGCCTTCCGATGGCCTAATTTGCCGCAGCAGCGCCGGCCATCCCCTGCAACTCAACAAGAGTGTCGCCCTCCAGCAGGCTCGAACAACACGGACAACATACGTCCTCGTCGAAAATGTATTCCTGGTCAGGATCCAGTCGAGCGACCAGCCCGTCGAGCAGGTGTGTGAGTGGAATGAGTGCATTACTCGAACACGCGTCGCAACCGTGAATTGCTCTTCGAACGCTCTCGAGCGTTTGCACGGACACTGTAAGGGACAGTGTTAGATCATTTTGAGTACTCAACATGGCTGTTACTCCGCAAAAAAGGTATTTAGAACCTTTACCACGAAGGCGGAGATAAGCAAAACCGACGCAGGCTGGAATGCCCCAGTCTGGTAGTCTGTAGCAATGACGGAGTCGTTTGATGTGGTGGTGGTTGGTGCGGGTCCGACAGGGCTCGCGTGCGCGATAGAAGCGCAGAAGATGGGGCTTCGTCCCATCAACATCGACAAGGGCTGCCTTGTGAACTCCCTGTACAACTATCCGGCAAACATGATTTTTTTCACGACACCCGAGTTGCTCGAGATCGGCGATATTCCTTTCACGACTGCGCACCAGAAACCGACGCGGGCTGAGGCTCTGGAATATTACCGGAAAGTGACCGAGCACTACGGTCTTGATGTTCGCCAGTATGAAAGCGTCGAACGTATTTCGGGCGCCGACGGCGACTTCCGGATCGAAACGCGCGACCGGCTCTCCGTAGCGCGGCAATATGACGCCCGCAAAGTTGTCATCGCTACCGGCTTTTACGATTTGCCGAACGTGATGGGCATTCCGGGTGAAGACCTCGCGAAGGTTCATCATTATTACAATGAACCGCATCCGTATTTCGATGCGGACGTGCTCGTCATCGGCGGCAGGAACTCCGCGGCCATCGCCGCGCTGGAACTATGGCGGCACGGAGCGCGAGTAACCCTGGTTCATCGCGGCGCATCGATTCACGAGAGGGTGAAGTACTGGATCAAGCCAGATATCGAAAACCGGATCAAAAACCGCGAGATCACCGCCTACTTCAACAGTGTAGTGAAGGAAATCATGCCTTCCGCAGTCGTACTTGCGACGTCAAATGGTGAGGTCACATTGAAGAACGATTTTGTGCTGGCGCTCACCGGCTATCATCCGGACCTCGATTTCCTCCGGAGCATCGGAATTCAGGTTGGCGAACCACCCGATTGCCGACCAATGGTTAATCTCCAAACACTCGAGACGAATGTTCCGGGCATTTACCTCGCCGGCGTTGTCGTAGCGGGGAACCGCACGCACGAAATATTTATCGAAAATGGCCGGTTTCACGGCCGCGAAATCGCCCTGGATCTGAAACAGAAACTCGGCGGTGGTCCTTCGGGCGCCAATCGTAAAGTTGCGACAAAACCGATTTCCGGCAAGCTTCAATCGGCGGAGTAGGTTGTGTCGGTCAGGACAATCCCCCTTGATCGGAGGCGTCGATATCGAGGATTTGAACGGCGTCCTCTACATCGTCAGCGCGAACAAGCAACTCAATTCCCGTGTGGAGCGCTAAACCGTAGCCGTAGTAATAACGGCGACCGGTGTCGCCCCTGATCATGGACGGTATTCCCGCCGTCTCCAGCACTGATTTTGCAAGGTCGGCATCGATCCCGCGCTGATACGTGCGGATGACGACCAGTGTAGGCCTTTCCTCGGAATCATGTGAATTCATTGCTGCCGAACCCTACTTCGCTCCGGACGTTTCCATGGGCGCTGCCAGATACACTTAAGCGTATTCCGGCGCGTCCCTGCCCGGAAATAAAGTTTCAGCTTCGAATTCCGAAGTCTTGACCGGCCCCGGCCGCGGGGCAAATACTGCAACAACATGGCATCTCATCGATTTCTTTCCATTTTTGTTATCGCAGCCGTTCTGACCGTCAGCGCATGCCAGGCCGCGAAACCGACTTCGTCTTCGCCGTCAAACGGACCAACGTCCGGACTCGATCTCACTGGGATCGACAAATCCGTAGCGCCGGGAGACGACTTCAATGGTTACACGAATGGCGCCTGGTTGAAGACGACGGAGATCCCGCCCGACAAACCGAGTTATGGACCCGACAATATTCTCGTGGACGAAACACGCAAACGAACCGTTGCATTGATTCAGCAATCTGCAGATGCCGCCGACAAAACGTCCGGCGGCGCGCGCAAGATCGGCGACTTCTACGCAAGTTACATGGATGAATCAGGCATTGAAGCCAAAGGCGCGGCACCGCTCAAACCCGAACTGGACGAGATTGCCGCAATCAAGGACAAGCGCATGCTGGCGTCCGTCATCGGAAGTACGCTTCGCGCCGACGTCGATCCGCTCAATGCCACAAATTTTCATACTGAGAACTTGTTCGGGATCTGGGTGGCCCAGGGACTTTCCGACCCGTCGACGAACTATCCATACATCCTGCAGGGCGGAATCGGAATGCCCGATCGCGATTACTATGTTTCACCGGATGATCACATGAAACAACTTCGCGACCAGTATCAAATTCACATCGAGAAGATGTTCAAGCTCGCCGGACTGGATGACGAGCACAACCGCGCCGGCCGTGTCTTCGGGTTGGAGTCGAAGATTGCGGCGGCACATGCGACACGAACGGAGTCCGCCGACGTCCAGCATGCGCAGCTTTGGAAACGTGAGGACTTCAAAGCGAAGGCGCCGGGTCTTGACTGGACCACTTTATTCACGGCCGCCGGACTGCAGCATAGCCCCGCCTTTTTCCTATGGCAGCCAAAAGCAGCCAGCGGAATTTCAGCCCTGGTTGCGAAGGAACCGCTCGACGCGTGGAAGGACTGGCTGATGTTCCATAAAATCGAGCAAGCGGCTGCCTTCCTGTCCAAAGCTTTCGTTGATGAGCGTTTCGCTTTCTTCGGCAAAGCGTTGTTCGGAATTCCGGAACAGCCTCCGCGGTGGCAGCGCGGAGCGGATTTCACCAGCGCCGCGCTGGGAGAGGTTGTCGGCAAGCTGTATGTAGAAAAGTATTTCCCTGCCGAAGCCAAAGCAAAAGTACGCGCAATGGCAGACGACCTGACTAAAGCCTTCAATCGAAGAATCGACGCGCTTGATTGGATGTCGCAGGAAACAAAAACAAAGGCGAAAGAAAAGGTACGCACCTTATATATCGGAGTCGGTTATCCGGATAAATGGCAGGACTATTCGGGACTGGAAGTGGCGAAAGACGATCCGCTGGGTAACGCGCAACGGGCCGAGCTGTTCGAGTACCGGCGCCAGCTTGCGAAGCTCAATCAGCCGGTTGATAAAGAGGAATGGTGGATGACGCCGCAAACCGTCAACGCCGTCAACCTGCCGCTGCAGAATGCTCTCAATTTCCCGGCTGCCATTCTGCAGCCGCCATATTTTGATGCCGCCGCAGACTCGGCTCATAACTATGGGGCTATAGGCGCGATCATCGGCCATGAGATCAGCCACAGCTTCGACGATCAGGGAAGTCAATTCGACGCACAGGGCCGCCTTGCGAACTGGTGGACGAAACAGGATCTGGAACACTTCAAGGCGGCGGGCGAAGCGCTCGCAGCCCAGTACGATGCGTATAAACCCTTTCCAGATCTCGCTGTGAACGGGCGTCAAACATTGAGTGAAAACATCGCGGACCTGGCCGGACTCGCCGTGGCGTATGACGCCTACCAGTTGTCACTGGGTGGGAACCCCGATCGAGTTCTCGACGGCTTCACCGGTGACCAGCGTTTTTTTATCAGCTTCGGCCAAAGCTGGCGCCAAAAAATCCGGGAGGCTGCCTTACGTAACCAGATCACAACAAACGGTCACGCACCGGACCAATACCGGGCCGACACGGTTCGCAATCTCGATCCGTGGTACAGCGCGTTCTCCGTAGAGGCTGGTCAAAAACTATATCTCGATCCCAAAAACCGAGTCCGCATTTGGTGACGCCAAAGCCAGCATGTTGAATTTGCAGTACGACAGGAAGCAACTGCGCGAAAGGCGCCGCAAGCTTCCTTTGACCAAGGCTTGTCGCGGGACATCCGGCCCGAAGACGCTTCTGCTTCTGTTGCTGTTCAGCGACTATGTCACCCCAACTGTTGAGGGAAAATGTCATCTCTGCAAGTCTCAGTGCAAAAGGAACAAATCGGCCAATGGGTGTGTGGGGCCGATTTGTTTCCAAACAAGGTGACCTTCGCCTGCACGCCGATGGCCAGGCAAACAACAGCCTGTCTATCGGCGTGCTTGGCTTTCGGTGTCATTTTAATCGTCAAGCCAGTTCTGCGATAGATACGCGACGGCCTTTCCACAGATTTGAGTTTCGTCGCCATGGATGATTTTTCGACGGTTTTCCAGACGCAGCAATCTTGCGTTTCGGCGGCAGTGCGGGCGTGGACGTTTCGGTCTCGGCTGGCAGGTATAAGGATCCTCTGTTTTTGACGCGCAGCACAGGGGCTTCGGCTGGAGCTGGTGTGGTCAGTAGACAACGATCGGAATAATAAACCGCGACGCTGCCATTCATGCGTTGCTGGACTTCGACGCGCGAACGAGCGTAGGAACTACGATGCGGATCAGGCTGGATCTGGATGCGGTGCTCGCCGAACCGTACGATATTGTCCATGCCGACAGTCCGCCGATATTTGAAGCAGAACAGGGCTTCAATCTTCAGGTCCGCCCTCAGTTTTCGATAGACCGTGCCGGGCTGCTGTGGCGTGATGGCAAATCGACGGTTGTAACGTGGCAAAAACTCCAATAACGTTCGATTGGCATCGTCTATGGTTGAGGCTCCGGCCAAGCGGAGTTCACTAACGAGCCGGTCTTGAAACGTAGCAAACAGTCGCTCAACGCGTCCTTTCGATTGCGGTGAATGCGCAGCAATCGATGTGATACCCAACTCATTCAACAGCCTCCCAAACTGCGTATGGTTGGGTTGATCTTCCAATTGTTCGGCGATGGTCGGATCTCTTTTCTTAAAACGTTGGAAAATTCCATGGCGATCCCGATACACGGCCAAGGGACATCCATATCGCTCAACGATCGTCTGTAACAATAAAAAATATCCCTGGGCATCCTCTTGTTGGCGGAACAGCGCCGCAACGACTTTGCCCGTGGCATCGTCTATGGCGGCCAGCAACGTGAACTTCTTGCGCTGTGGACCCAGCCATCGATGCGGGCTGCCGTCGATTTGGACCAGCATCCCTTCCTGTGGATAGCGTTCTCGACGCGACCGATGTTTCGGCGGCCGGCGCTGACGGGGACTCGCAATTCCAGCTTCCGTGAGGATGCGACGTGTCGTGGATCGGGATATGTGGATGCCCTCCCGCTCGCTCAACAACTCACTAAAGTGTTGTTGATTAAAGCCAGCGTATCGTCCTCGAGCCAGCTTCAAAACCTTGCCAATCACCCGTCGCCCGACCCGGTTTACGGGCTGACGCCCACGATTGCCATGCATTAAAGCCGATGCCCCGTCTCGGCGATATTTCGCCAACAGGCGGCGAACTTGTCTTACGCTACGCTTCAGCAAGTTCGCCGCCTGTTGGGCAAGCATCTTTCCTTCAATGATCTGATTCAATACATACAAGCGCTTCTGTTCTTCTCCGTTCAACGTGATGTTCTCCCTCATTCCGCGGAGAGTGACATTTTCGCTGGACAGTTAAGGGCTGACAGAATCGCTGAACGTCGACAAAAGACGCTTCTGCTTCTTGACAACTCTTGCCGTTCGTGTGAACATCCCGCCGCAAACCGTTGAATTATCGTGGAACCGGCAAGGAGTTTTGAATGAAACGTGTCGCGTCGGGTTTATTAGTTGGATTATGCCTTGCAGCACTCACATGTCCGGGCGCGTGGGCGCAGGCGACGGCTCAAATCAATGGAGCTGTGCGCGATCAATCGGGTGCATTGATACCTGGCGTGGAGATCACCGTCACACAGACGGAAACGGGTTTCGTGCGAACGGCATTGTCCAACGAGACCGGAGGATATGTTTTGACGAATCTTCCGGTGGGGCCCTACCGTCTGGAAGCGATGATTCCCGGATTCCGGGCATACGTCCAAACCGGAATAGTTTTGCAGGTTGGAAGTAATCCAACGGTGAATGTCTCGCTCGAGGTTGGCGCTGTTGACCAGACAGTCGAGGTAGAAGCAAATGCGGCCCTCGTGGAAACGCGGAACGTTGGAATGGGCCAGGTCATCGAGAATCAGCAAATCCTCGAGCTACCGCTGAATGGCCGGCGTGCAAGCGACCTGATGTCGTATGCAGGAATGGCTGCGCCGGGTGTGACCAGTTCGCTCGACGGAAACGGCAAAAACTATCCTACAACTATTCTTTCGGTCGCCGGAAATTCGACGTCATCGGGAACCTATCTGCTCGACGGCGCGCGGCACAATGACGCGCACAACAACATGCTTTTGCCGCTTCCCTTTCCGGATGCGTTGCAAGAGTTCAAATTCGCAACCAGTGCTCTTTCTGCCGATCAAGGCGTTCAACCCGGTGTCGCGGTCAATGCCGTCACGAAATCCGGTACGAACGAATTTCACGGCGACGCGTTTGAGTTCGTCCGCGATTCTGCGCTTAACGCCAGAAATACATTCGCTCTCGGCGGCGACGGATTGAGACGAAATCAATTCGGCGGAACAATCGGCGGGCCCATCAAAACGAACAAACTGTTCTTCTTCGCGGGACATCAGGCCACGTTGGTGACGCAAACGCCGAGCACATTTCTAGAAACCATTCCCACCTCCGCGATGCTCGCGGGCGATTTCACGGGATTCGCTTCGGCGGCGTGCCAGGCCAAAGGTAATGTCAACCTTCTGGCAGCGGCCGGTTTTGCCGGCAACCGGATAGATCCATCGCGGTTTTCACCACAAGCCTTGAACATCATCAAACACCTTCCAACTACCAGTGATCCATGCGGCTTAATCAAGTTCGCGCGAAAAAACGACAGTTCTGAGCAGCTGACGGTGGGACGTGTCGATTATCGGCAAAGCGATAAGAACACTCTGTTCACGCGCTATCTGCAAGCACGCACGTTTGCTCCAAGTGATTTCGATACAAACAACATCCTCGCAATTACGAAGGGCGATTCGCCACAGCACGTTTATTCGGCCGTTGTTGGACATACTTATCTCATCAGCGCAAACACGGTTAATAATTTTCGGGCAGTGGTGAACAGAACTTTAAATGAGCGGATCCAGAAATCGTTTTTCGACTGGGGCACATTGGGATTCAACATCACGGTACTGAATCCCGGCAATTTACGGAGTGACTTCGGCGGGTTTACGATCGGAACGAACAGCTCCAACAAATCGAATTTCAACACCGCAGGTTTCAATTTTTCAGACGACCTCGGCATTTTGCGAGGGCCGCATCAGATCGGGCTGGGAGGAAATTGGACGCACCAGTTTCTGAATGTCACCGCCGCTCAGGCCGATGCTCAATTTACCTGGGACGGTTCGTACTCCGGCTTGCCGTTAGTGGATTTCATGATGGGAAAGGCGGCCAGTTTCTCACAGGGCGGCGCTCTGAACTACTACCTTCGCCAGAATATTCTCACCTCTTATATAACCGACACCTGGACTGTGCGACCGCGCTTGACGCTCAACATGGGCTTGCGCTGGGATCCGTTCCTGTCGCCCTGGGAGAAGTACGGCCGGTTCGCCGCATTCGATGAGAACCGATTCCTGCAGGGGATAAGAAGTACGGTCTACACCAAAGCTCCCGCGGGCATGCTTTTCAGCGGCGATCCAGGGACACCGGGCAACAATCGAATTCACTTCGATAAGCTTGCGCAGTTCGCGCCGCGCGTCGGGTTCGGCTGGAATTTGACCGGCGACGGCAAAACAACTTTGCGGGCCAGCTACGGTTTGTCATACGACTATCCCGCGCTGTTCACATATCACTATTCGAGCAACAATCAGCCCTTTGCAAACCTCATCACCATTGCCTATCCGCAAAATTTTGGAAATCCCTGGCAAGATTATCCGGGAGGCAACCCATTTCCGATCGCGATCGGCCCGAATACGCCGTTTCAGATAAACGGCGCCTATTCGGTAACGAGGCCACACATCAATACTCCGTACGTCAACCAATGGAACTTGAGTCTGCAAAGGCAGATTGGCGAAGCGTGGCTTATTTCGGCAAACTACGGCGGCAACTCAACCACTCATTTCTGGACCATGCAGCAACTGAATCCATCCGTGTACATTCCCGGGAGTTCCACTACGGCGAATACGGCGGCGCGGAGGCGGTTGACGCTGGAGAGCCCGGCTCAGGGACCATACTATGCCGGCGTTACACAAACCGATGACGGCGGGACAGCAAACTACAACGCTCTGCTTCTTTCGGTTCAGCGGCGCGGGCGTGTGGTGAATGTCCACGCGAACTACACCTGGTCGCACTGCATCTCGGACCTGTGGGGACCGTTTGCGATCGACTCAAGTGCTTATCTCGTTGCGAACAATCGAAGGTTGGATCGTTCGGATTGCGACATCTCCGACAGGCGGCACATTCTGAATGTTTCGACTGTCTATTCGACTCCATTCACGAATGGGCTTATCGGAAAACTTTTAGGAAACTGGCAAATCTCGGGACTCCTCAAGGGTACTTCAGGTCAGGTGCTCGATTTGTCCAGCGGCGTCGATACCGGTTTCATCGGAAGGGCCGGCAGGCCGGATCAGGTGCTCGGTGATCCGTATCCCGCGGCGCAAAATCGGGCTCACTGGCTGAACACAGCCGCGTTTGCACGGCCGGCAACAGGGTCCGTGGGCAACATGAGCCGAGGAACCCCGCGAGCGCCGGGTAGCATCAATTTCGATATGGCATTGGCGCGAACGTTCAGACTTCGCGAGAAACAGACATTTCAATTCCGTGCGGAAGCGTTCAATGCGCCGAATTTGACAAATCTGTTGCTTCCGGCGACGGCACTGAATAGTAACCTTTTTGGCCGGATTACCACGGCATCCGACCCCCGGATTCTGCAATTCGCAGTGAAATACGTTTTCTGAACACCATCAAGTCACCCGGAATAACCCTGACGGTTTTTCTGGGTGGCTTTCTCCTGTTCTGGTGCGAGCCGATGGTGGCGAAACTGGTTCTGCCGTTGTTCGGCGGATCCGCATCGATATGGGTCACGTGCGTTTTATTTTTCCAGACGGTCTTGCTCGCCGGATATGTTTACGCGCATCTCCTCGCCACAAAGGCTTCGCTTCGTACTCAATTTGTTGTACACGGAATTCTGGTTCTGGCTGCGTTTATCTTCCTGCCGATTCGTTTCAATTCCCCCGGCAGCATTTCAGATTTTCCCGCCATCTCAATACTGCTGAAATTGTTGACGTGCGCAGGTCTGCCATTCTTTGTCGTCTCGACCACAGCGCCACTAGTACAACACTGGCTCTCTCTGACAACTCTTGAAAGTGCGCCAAACCCGTTTGTGCTGTACGCCGCGGGCAGCAGCGGAAGCATTGGCGCATTATTGATGTATCCCCTGTTCTTCGAACCGCTGATAGGCAATCGCACCCAAACAGAACTTTGGACAGCGGGTTACGGGGTGTTAATCGTTCTCACCTGTTGGACGGCAGCACTCGTCCTGAAGCATTTCGCGGTGAAACCGCGGTACACGAATTCCAGTACACTCCGTTCGAAGTATTCAGGCGTACCCACGCTGAAACTGCGGCTCTCCTGGCTGATTGCAGCATTCATCCCGTCCGCGCTGACGCTTGCCGTGACGAACCACATCACGATGAACATTATTTCGGTACCGTTCCTGTGGGTCCTTCCACTTGCGGTGTACCTGTTCACATTTACGATCACTTTTGCCAACTCGATTCAAGCTTCGGTCACCCGCTATGCGACACTATCGCGCTGGTCTCCTTTCATCCTGGTCGCGACATTGCCGATCATTTCCGATTTCGGGGCTCAAACGCCGGCGTGGAATACTGCCTTGATCGCAGGTAATCTGCTAATCCTGTTTTTCGGAGCTTATACCTGTCACACGTTTCTAGCCGCCCGGAGGCCGGACCCAAAAGATCTAACCGATTTTTACTTTTTCATCGCGCTGGGTGGCGCTATGGGTGGCGCATTTGTGGCAATCGTCGCACCGCGCATTTTCGACAGCATTTTCGAATACCCGCTGCTGCTCGCGGCGCTCCCTTTCTTCAGAACATCCCTGTTACGCAAGAAGAGGCTGCGGTTCGCGATTGCGTTTTCCGTATTGCTGCTCGCCTACATCTCTTTCCAGCGACCCAAGTATCTGGAAAACTCCCAGGTGGAACACGTTGCGCGTAATTTCTTCGGGTTGAAGCGGGTTGTGTTCGATCCTGCCATCAACGTGCGAAAGCTTTATCACGGCGATACACTGCACGGAGTCGAGAGCATCGATCCTGCTTTGGACGCCGAACCGCTGACGTACTATCACCGCAGCAGCCCTGCCGCGGATGCGATCGAGAGTATCGGAAACCGGAGCCATCAGAATGTTGGTGTCATCGGTCTGGGCGTGGGATCGATGGCGGCCTATGCTTCCGATAGCCGCCATATTCATTTTTTCGAAGTCGATCCCCAGGTCGCGTTTATGGCCAGGGAATACTTCAATCATCTTCGGCATTGTGGCGTGAATTGTGACGTGACGATTCAAGACGGACGGATCGCCCTGGCAAAGATGCCGGTGAGTACATTTGACCTCATCATGGTTGATGCATTCAATTCCGATTCCATTCCTCCGCACCTGGTTTCACGCGAAGGGCTGCAGATGTACCTGGCGAAACTCAAGCCGGACGGACTGCTTCTATTTCATACGTCGAGCCGCTATTTCGATGTGTCGAAACTCGTTGCCGCCGCTGTTCTCGATGCAAACATGGTTGGATACTTCCGGCGAAGTTTCGATGACCATTTTCCGTTCAAGGCGAGTTCCGACTACATCGTGGCAGCACGGCACACGGAAGATCTCGGTTCGCTTCTGAAAAAGCCGGACTGGTTGCATCTGAACACTGAAATCGATTTTGTACCCTGGACGGACGATTATTCGAACATGATGAGTCTGGTGCGGTGGTGGTAATAGACAAACGAGAGGAAAATGGGAGACTGCAATGGCTAACGAACAGCATTACGACTGCATCGTGATTGGAACGGGGCAGGGTGGTCAACCACTGGCGTTGGCGCTTGCCAAAGCGGGCCGAAAAACCGCGGTCATCGAACGCGTCGCGGCCGGAGGCAGTTGCGTCAATTGGGGCTGCACTCCCACGAAAACTCTGGCCGCGAGCGCCCGGATCGCGTATCTGGCGCGGCGATCCAAGGATTACGGAATTGAAACCGGTCGAATATCCGTCAACATGCCCGAAGTCAAGCGCCGTAAACAGACGATAATTGACTCTTTTCGGACCGGTATCGAACGGACCTTGGAGAAAACAAGCGGGCTGGATTTTTTGATGGGGGAGGCACGATTTACGGGTCCGCACTCAGTCGAGGTGAAATTGAACGCGGGCGGGAGCCGCAGATTCACGGGTGACCTGATCTTTATCAATACAGGCGTCCGTGCCGCGATACCTCCAATCGATGGCATCGACCAGATACCCATACTGATCGCCACCACCATCATGGAACTGGACCAGGTACCCGAGAAACTTGTGGTTCTCGGTGGTTCCTATATTGGCCTGGAGTTTGGCCAAATGTTTCGGCGGTTTGGCAGCGAGGTCGCGATTGTAGAGGTTCAGCACCAGTTGGTTCCTCGAGAAGACGAGGACATTGCTCAGGAAGTCACGGAAATTTTGCACGACGATGGGATTGAGATTCAGACCCAGACCCGCGCACTTCGTGGCCGTCGCATGGATGGAAAGATCCAGATCGATACCAGTGGTCCGCAAGGCGAGCACACGCTGACCTGTTCGCATGTATTAGCTGCGGCCGGTGTTCGCCCGAATACGAATGATCTGAATCTTTCTGCGGCGGCAGTCGAAATTGACGACAAGGGTTACATCAAGGTGAACGATCGGCTGGAAACCAGTGCCGCAGGCATTTACGCGATCGGAGACGTAAAGGGCGGTCCCGCATTCACGCATATTTCCTACGATGATTATCGAATCCTCCGGACAAACCTTTTGGAGGGTGGTCACGCGACGCTCTCAGGCAGGCTTGTGCCATATGTTGTATACATGGATCCGCAGTTGGGCCGGGTCGGCTTGACGGAAAAGGAAGCGCGTCATCAGGGTTACTCCATTCGTGTGGCGAAGCTGCCGATGACGCGAGTGGCTCGGGCGTTGGAAACAGCAGAAACACGCGGTGTGATGAAAGCTGTAGTCGATGCCAAAACCGATCAGATTCTAGGTTGCGCAATCCTGGGCACCGAAGGTGGCGAATTGATGTCGATGATTGAGATCGCAATGATGGGTAAACTGCGCTACACGGCGCTTCAGGAAGGCATTTTCGCGCATCCAACATGGTCCGAAGCGCTGAATAATCTTTTCACGGCGATGAAAGCGCCGTCCTAAAGCAAGTGATGGTCCGGCGTTGCATCTTATGCATAGCATCTTATGCATAGAAAGCAAAAAACCCCGACGAGCTTCCTTTGACGGACGGCTTATCGGGGTTTTTTAATCCCGGCAACGACCTAGTCTCCCACAAAGTCGCCCTTGCAGTACCATCGGCCCTGAGAGGCTTAACTTCCGTGTTCGGGATGGGAACGGGTGTGGCCCTCTCGGTACGGTCACCGGAAACTGTTTGTAATGCGCGGTCCCGGACCGCGCCTACGGTCTCCGAGTCTTTGACAACTCAATATTGATGGGCAAAGCGACGAGCGCGCAAACTTGTAATGACTTAAAAACGAATTAATTCGTTATGATCAAGCCTCACGACCGATTAGTACAGGTAAGCTAAAGAGGTTACCCTCCTTACACATCCTGCCTATCAACGTGGTAGTCTTCCACGGGTCTTTAGGGTCTTGCGACCGGGAGATCTAATCTCGTGGTGAGCTTCACGCTTAGATGCATTCAGCGTTTATCTCGACCGGACATAGCTACCCAGCCACGCCATTGGCATGACGACTGGTACACTAGAGGTCCGTCCAACCCAGTCCTCTCGTACTAAGGTCAGACCCACTCAAATCTCCTGCGCCCACACTAGATAGGGACCGAACTGTCTCGCGACGTTCTGAACCCAGCTCACGTACCGCTTTAATAGGCGAACAGCCTAACCCTTGGGACCTTCTACAGCCCCAGGATGCGATGAGCCGACATCGAGGTGCCAAACCCAGGCGTCGATGTGAACTCTTGGCCCGGATCAGCCTGTTATCCCCGGCGTACCTTTTATCCGTTGAGCGATGGCCCTTCCATACAGAACCACCGGATCACTAAGTCCTGGTTTCCCACCTGCTCGACTTGTTGGTCTCGCAGTCAAGCTACCTTATGTCTTTACACTCGGCGGCTGATTTCCAAACAGCCTGAGGTAACCTTTGAGCGCCTCCGTTACAATTTAGGAGGCGACCGCCCCAGTCAAACTACCCGCCTAGCAATGTCCCTGTCCCCGATCAGGGGACTAGGTTAGATTCACAGAACAACAAGTGTGGTATCTCACCGTTGGCTCCCCACAGCCCAAAAGCCATGGTTCAAAGCCTCCCACATATCCTGCGCATGCAGTCCCATAAATCATTGCTAGGGTATAGTAAAGGTGCACGGGGTCTTTCCGTCTAAGTGCGGGCATCCGGCATCTTCACCGGAACTACAAATTCGCTGAGTCACACGTTAAGACAGTCGCAGGATCGTTACACCATTCGTGCAGGTCGGAACTTACCCGACAAGGAATTTCGCTACCTTAGGACCGTTATAGTTACGGCCGCCGTTCACCGGGGCTTCAGTTCGCAGCTTCGCCGGATTGCTCCAGCTAACCGCTCCCTTTAACCTTCCGGCACCGGGCAGGTGTCAGCCCCTATACGTCGTTTTCGACTTAGCAGAGACCTGTGTTTTTGTTAAACAGTCGCCCTGCGCATTTCACTGCAACCCCATCGCGCTTGGGGGATAAACCCTTTCACGCTACCGGGGCACTCCTTCTCCCGAAGTTACGGAGTTAATTTGCCGAGTTCCTGAACGTGTGTTCTCTCAAGCGCCTTTGGACATTCAATCCTCGTCTACCTGTGTCGGTTTGCGGTACGGTCACCTTGGATTCTCCTTAGAGGTTTTTCTCGGCAGCGTGGCCTCACTCACTTACGAGTCTTACGACTCCGGACTCCCGTTTCAGCGTTAGTGCCCGCGCGGATTTGCCTACGCGGACCGCCTACCCGGTTCCACCTTCCATAGCCATAGGATTTGGCTGAGTTAGCCTTCTGCGTCACCCCATCGTGATAACGAATCCACGGTGGTTCAGGAATGTTGGCCTGATTCCCATCGTCTACGCCTTTCGACCTCAACTTAGGGACCGACTAACCCTGAGCGGATTAACCTTGCTCAGGAAACCTTAGACTTTCGGCGGGGAGGGTTCCCACCTCCCTTATCGCTACTTATGCCGGCAGGGTCTCTTCTGTACGCTCCATCAGTCTTTTCAATCTGACTTCACAGCCGAACAGAATGCTCTCCTACCAAATCATGATCCGAAGACCATGAGATCCGCAGCTTCGGCACGATCCTTGAGCCCCGTTGAATTATCGGTGCAAAGACGCTTGACCAGTGAGCTGTTACGCTTTCTTTAAAGGATGGCTGCTTCTAAGCCAACCTCCTGGCTGTCTCGGCATCTTCACGTCCTTTACCACTTAGGATCGATTTAGGGGCCTTAGCTGGCGATCTGGGCTGTTTCCCTTTTGACAATGAGGCTTAGCCCCCACTGTCTGACTGCCATGCATTTGTCTTCGGCATTCGGAGTTTGATTGGATTCAGTAACCTGGTAAGGCCCCTAGTCCATTCAGTGCTCTACCGCCGAAGCAATTCACATGACGCTAGCCCTAAAGCTATTTCGGAGAGAACGGGCTATAACGAAATTTGATTAGCCTTTCACCCCTACCCTCAGCTCATCCAAGCTGTTTTCAACCAACACTGGTTCGGACCTCCACCGCGTGTTACCGCGGTTTCATCCTGGCCAAGGGTAGATCATCTCGCTTCGCGTCTATTGCCACTGACTGAATCGCCCTTATCAGACTCGCTTTCGCTACGGCTCCCCTAAACAGGTTAACCTTGCCAGTGACAATAACTAGCCGGCTCATTATGCAATAGGCACGCGGTCAGGCGGTCTTGCGACATCGCCCTTCCACTGCTTGTAAGCACACGGTTTCAGGTTCTTTTAACTCCCCTCGCAGGGGTTCTTTTCACCTTTCCCTCACGGTACTGGTTCACTATCGGTCGACGGAGAGTATTTAGCCTTACGACATGGTCGTCGTAGATTCCCGCAGGGTTCCACGTGTCCCGCGGTACTCAGGTGCCTGCCACGAGCCGAATCACTTTCACGTACGGGGCTGTCACCCTCTTTGGCCCGTCTTTCCAGACGATTCTGTTAGCAATTCGGTTGTTGACTCGCCGGCTCTAAACCGGGCAGGTCCTACAACCCCGATAGATCCGAAGACCCATCGGTTTGGGCTGTTTCGCGTTCGCTCGCCGCTACTAGCGAAATCACTAAATTGTTTTCTCTTCCTTCAGGTACTAAGATGGTTCACTTCCCTGAGTTCGCTTCCGAAAGCCTATGAATTCAGCTTTCGAATACTGCACTTTCAGCGCAGTGGGTTCCCCCATTCGGATATCTCCGGATCAACGCCTGTTTGCGGCTTCCCGAAGCTTTTCGCAGCTTACCACGTCCTTCATCGCCTTCCGTCGCCAAGGCATCCACCGTGTGCCCTTAGTAGCTTGATCATTACTTGCCTTTGGCGCTCGCTCTACGCATTCGTAGAGTTTGCCCATCAATATTCAATTGTCAAAGACCTCAAATTACCCGACAGGACTGCAAGTCCTGCGGGTATTAAATTAGCCAAGGATTACACGGATTCAAGACTAAAACCGCCACAGCTAATTAAATGGAGATGATCGGGTTCGAACCGACGGCCTCCGCAGTGCAAGTGCGGCGCTCTCCCAACTGAGCTACATCCCCTCTACGAAGACCCAACTTCTTCAATGTGGGCCTGGGTAGAGTTGAACTACCGACCTCACGCTTATCAGGCGTGCGCTCTAACCACCTGAGCTACAGGCCCGATGGCGTTCGTTTGGGAAAAGAAAGATTTGAGGCAGAAAACGTACAGAAGAAAAGTCTTCGAATCTCGGAAGAGTTCAGCACGACTTTCAAACTTAACTCTTAGAAAGGAGGTGATCCAGCCACAGGTTCTCCTACGGCTACCTTGTTACGACTTCACCCCAATCACCAGTCATACCTTGGACGGCTATCTCCTTGCGGTCGAATCACCGGCTTCTAGTACAACGGGCTTTCGTGATGTGACGGGCGGTGTGTACAAGGCCCGGGAACGTATTCACCGCTGCTTGCTGATCAGCGATTACTAGCGATTCCAGCTTCATGCAGTCGAGTTGCAGACTGCAATCCGAACTGAGAGCGGTTTTTTGAGATTGGCTCCCCCTCGCGGGTTTGCAACTCATTGTGCCGCCCATTGTAGTACGTGTGTAGCCCTGGACATAAAGGCCATGAGGACTTGACGTCATCCCCACCTTCCTCCGGTTTTTCACCGGCAGTCCCTTTAGAGTGCCCAGCTTGACCTGGTGGCAACTAAAGGCAGGGGTTGCGCTCGTTGCGGGACTTAACCCAACATCTCACGACACGAGCTGACGACAGCCATGCAGCACCTCGACTAGTGTCCCTTGCGGGAAAAGCGACTTTCGCCACCTGTCACTAGCCGTTCGAGCCCAGGTAAGGTTCTTCGCGTTGCGTCGAATTAAACCACATACTCCACCGCTTGTGCGGGCCCCCGTCAATTCCTTTGAGTTTCAGCCTTGCGACCGTACTCCCCAGGCGGGATACTTAATGCGTTAGCTTCGGCACAACTGGATTCAATCCCAGTTACACCAAGTATCCATCGTTTAGGGCTAGGACTACCAGGGTATCTAATCCTGTTTGCTCCCCTAGCTTTCGTGCCTCAGCGTCAGTTTCTGTCCAGGTAGCCGCCTTCGCCACCGGTGTTCCTCCTGATATCTACGCATTTCACCGCTACACCAGGAATTCCGCTACCCCCTCCAGAACTCTAGCACTCCAGTTTCGGATGCAGGCTCTGGGTTGAGCCCAGAGTTTTCACATCCGACTTAGAGCACCGCCTACGCACCCTTTACGCCCAGTAATTCCGAACAACGCTTGCCCCCCCCGTATTACCGCGGCTGCTGGCACGGAGTTAGCCGGGGCTTCTTCTACAGGTACCGTCAACCTTGCGGTTTCTTCCCTGTCGAAAGGGTTTTACGTCCCAAGAGACTTCATCACCCACGCGGCGTTGCTTCGTCAGGGTTGCCCCCATTGCGAAAAATTCCCCACTGCTGCCTCCCGTAGGAGTCTGGACCGTGTCTCAGTTCCAGTGTGTCCGACCGTCCTCTCAGACCGGATACTGATCGTAGCCTTGGTGAGCCATTACCTCACCAACTAGCTAATCAGCCGCGGGCTCCTCCTGGAGCGAATTGCTCCTTTCATCACAAAGTCCGCAGACCTCGTGATCGTATGCGGTATTAGCACCGGTTTCCCGGTGTTATTCCCCACTCCAGGGCAGATTACCCACGTGTTACTCACCCGTGCGCCGCTGTACTCAGGGGATTGCTCCCCTTTTCTCGCTCGACTTGCATGTGTTAGGCACGCCGCCAGCGTTGATTCTGAGCCAGGATCAAACTCTCAAGATAACTTGATACGTTTGACCTTAATCGCGCTTAAAACCGAATTGACTCGAAAAATCTTACGACTGTACGTTTTCTATTTTTCAAAGAACCGAATGGCTCTCAGGCCTCAAATTTGGCGTGAAAAAAACCGCCTCGATTTGCTTGGCGGAGCTTTCAACGAGCCGTACCCAGCAACTAATCTGTCACTCGGCACATCTCTCAACTATAGGTATCGAGCCGACTGCTGTCAAGCACCGATTTTGATTTTTTTGTCAACGATGCGTTTTGTAGATGCCAGTGGAATGGCAACGCATCTTCTTCCAGCTTATGCACGGAGACCGATGACGTCAAGAGCCTACAAGCCACGCCAGGCCCGCATTTCAGCCGATCTGCCGTTGGATGGTCTTCAACAACTCTTCCATCAACCGATTGTTCTTGGCCGCGTCGTCACTCTCAATCATGACGCGCAGCAGCGGTTCGGTTCCGGAATATCGGACAACCAATCGTCCACAATCCTGTAAAGCGTGTTCGATTTCCGTCATCTTCGCCTGGATCGCCGGCAATGTCTCCAGCGGAATCTTGTTCTTCACGCGCACATTTTTCAAAAGCTGCGGCGACTCCTCCCAGTCCTTGGTCAAATCTTCAAACGATGCGTGGTGCGCCGCGATCGTTTCACCAATCTTCAACGTCGTCAGAAGCCCATCTCCCGACAGCCGGAAGTCGCTAAAAATAATGTGCCCGGAAGGCTCGCCCCCCAGCTGTGCACCGCTTCGCCGCATTTCCTCGAAAATGAACCGGTCGCCTACCGACACCCGCGTCAAACCGATTCCTTCTTCGCGGAGTTTCCGCTCCAGGCTGAAATTCGTCATCGATGTGCCGATAACCACAGATGGATTCAGCTTTCCATTCTTTTTCAGACGCCGCGCCATGATCAACAAAACGCCGTCACCATCGATTAGACGGCCATTACGCAACATGAACATCGAGCGATCGCCGTCACCGTCGTACGCAACTCCGAAATCCGCCGATACATCGCGCATCGCACTTCGCAAGGCATCGACATGCACTGCGCCGCAACCATCATTGATGTTGGTTCCATTCGGGGAGGCGTGCGTCACCACCACATCCGCACCGAGTTTCTTCAGCAGCCGGGGTGCGATTTCACTCATGGCGCCATTCGCGCAATCCACGACGATACGCAGGTCTGCAAGCCAGGCTCCCGCTGGAAAATGCGACAGAAGAATTTCCTGGTACCGGTCCAGCCAACCCGTCGAGTTCCTTGCAGAAATAATTTGCGATGGTACCGTGTCGGTTTGTTCAGCGTCCCGATTGGGTCCCAGCACTTCAAAGATTCGTTTCTCGACGTCGGCTTCGTCCGAGTCATTCAACTTTGTTCCGTCCGCGGCGAACACTTTAATTCCGTTGTCTTCATAGGGATTGTGCGATGCGGAAATCATGACACCGCCCGAATACCCTGACGACTTCGTCAACAGCGCGATCGCAGGTGTGGGAATAACACCGGCATTCGTGATTATCGCTTTCGTCGATGACATGCCTTGTCGAAGAAGATCCAGAATCCATGGGCTGGAGACGCGAGTGTCCTGGCCGATAAAAACGTTCCCCCCCAGCTTTTCACCAATCGCACGTCCGATGGCCACAATGGTCCTGGAATTCAAGGGATACTCGCCCGCGCGCGACCGGATGCCGTCGGTACCAAATAATTTCATACTGCTCATATCTTCAGTAGATGTAAGGGGCGGATCATCGTCAATAGAATAGCCGCGGAATTAACCGATTGAACGGATTAAGCGCAGGCCGCAATCCGTTCAGCCTAGTTCTTCCCGGGTTTGCGGCGCAGTTGGACCTGAACGGTCACGGGGCCGGGGTGCGAAAGTCGGATTTGGGGATCCGGCACATCCAGATCAGCGGATTGTTCAATAGGGGTTGCCCGCCGATCCAGGCGGATCGGGACAGTTGCGATCGACTCCAGTGTCATGACTCGGCTTTCGGGCCCCTCTACTGCTACCTTGTTCGGCTCGATCGTGACTTTTCCGACTTCAAACCCATCCGATGGCTGTCCCGACACCGTGGCAATGACGGGAACGGTTTTTGTCATGGTTCTTTCGAGATTGAACCGGACACTCGACGGATTCACACGTATGACTTCCGCTCCAAACGGAGCCTGTACATTTTGAGGAGAAAGCGGAACGATCCTGTCGCCTGGCCGCATCTTGCTCATGTCAATCGTCGTCGATACATCCTTTGCCGAGATGTCCCGAATGACATTGGAAGACCCCCTCAATCGGACTTGCACAAGATTTGTGGTGTCGCCGGTGATTTCCAATTGGGGTGGAATGTTTCGGTATTCGAGTGGGACTTCCAATCCGATTTCCGATGACGTTTCGGTGGCAACAAGCGCCCAAAGCATCACCGCAAGGCCGATCGAAATCAGTTTGAGATACCAGTTATGCGTGAGCCAATGCCGAACAGAGGATCTCATCTGCTTATGGCTGCCCTCCGCTCATCTAACTGTCAAGACGATGTTCGATGGGTTCGGCGATCGGGCGGGCCGCCGGAGCTGCGGACTTGCGCTCGAATGCATCCCGCAAACGCTGTCTCAGTGTGTCCGGATCGAGATATCGTTCCATCTCGCCGTCATGGGCAAATGAGATCGCACCGGTTTCTTCGGAAACGATAATCGCCACGGCATCTGTCTCTTCCGTCACACCGATAGCGGCACGATGCCGCGTGCCGAGTTCTTTGCTCAAGCGGGGTTTTACCGTGAGAGGCAGAAAACACGCTCCCGCCGCGATCCGGCCATTCTGGATAATGACGGCGCCGTCGTGCAGAGGCACCGAGGGATTGAAGATCGTCACCAGCAGGTCATACGAAAGCGCCGCGTCCAACGCAATACCGCTTTCGATGTACGTTTTCAAGCCGATGTCCCGCTCGATCACGATGAGTGCTCCGGTCTGGTTACCGGCAAGAGTCGTCACCGCCAGCATGATCTCGTCATAAAACTCATTCCGGTTAATGCTTGAAAAGCCTGTGAACAATGGCGCCTGACCGAATTGAGCTAGCGCCCGGCGGATTTCATGCTGGAAGATAACGATGATTGCAAAGACGAAATAGGGAAGGACGTTCGTCAGCATCCAGGAGACTGTCTCCAGACGAATCCATCGGGAAAAGTAAAAGAACACCACGATCAGCGCCAGGCCCAGCGCCATCTGGACCGCCCGAGTTCCTTTAATAAATACCAGCAGACGGTAGATCAGCGCGGCGACAATGACGATGTCCGCCACCGCCGTCCAACTGAGGTGCGGTATTGAAATGTACTCGAGCATTTTAATTAACGTCGGATCCACCGGCCGGCCACTTCCGGTTCACGCCTTCGGCGGGATCACGGATCAGCCATCGCCCGTCACTACACGTCCAATTACGACGAAATTATTCGATCCGTTACATCCGCGAGGACGCGCGCCTGACGCACGTCGTGCACCCGGATGATGTGTACTCCACTCACGATCGCGATAACGGCTGTTGCCGCATTCGCACAGTCACGCGCTTCCTCATTCCACCTGATGACAAAACGCATGAACGATTTGCGAGACGCGCCAATTAGTATTGGATACCCCAGTTTACTAAAGGATCCGACATTTTTTAAAACGCGGATGCTCTCCTCGGCTGCCTTGCCGAAACCAATGCCGGGATCGATCACGATAGCCTCATCGCCGATTCCTGCGGCTTTCGCCTTCTCCAGTGATGCTCTCAAGTCGCGGGTGACTTCCACGATCGGATCTTGCATTCGAGATTGCTTGTGCAGAGTATCGCGGCTTCCGCGACTATGCATCAGTATTACACCGGCGTTGGTCTCCTTCACGAGCTGCGGCATCAGGTCATCGAAGCGAAACCCGCTAATATCATTGACGATCTGAGTTCCCGCATCGATAGCACGCCGGGCAACGCCGGCGCGGTAGGTATCGATGGAAATCGGAATCTTAAGCTTCGCCACCAGGCCTTCAATCACCGGCATCACGCGGTGTGTTTCTTCATCTTCAGAAACAATGGCACTTCCCGGGCGCGTCGATTCGCCGCCGATATCAATAACGTCGGCCCCCTGCTGTTCCAGCTCCAAGCCGCGCGCGATGGCCCCCTCGCGATCGGAGTACAAACCGCCGTCGGAGAACGAATCCGGCGTTACGTTAAGGATCCCCATGACGAGGGTGCGTTCGCCCAATCGCAATATGGTTCGGGGCAAGTTCCAGTTGTACCGCGAGCGCATAAAACAAATTAGCCACAAAAAAGCACAAAATTCACAAGAACTTCCGTCCTTTGCGAATTTTGTGCTTTTTTGTGGCTATGTTTCTTCCAGCCTTAAGCCGGTGACGGTTTCTCGTGCGGCGAGATGCTCGGTGCCGGCCGGACTACGCCTTTCGTCGGGACCGGAGTCGGCTTTTCGTTCTTCGGTTCGATCTTCGGCGGCCGACGTTCTTCCAGCGGTTGACCGGCGATGAGGGCCTTGATCTCCGTCGCATCGAGCGATTCGCGTTCGAGCAGTGCTTCCGCGATACGAATCAATGCGTCGCGATTTTCACCCAGGATCGTCTTCGCGCGCTCATAAGCCTGCGTAACGAATCGGCGAACTTCGTCGTCGATCGCGACGGCAGTGTGCTCGCTGTAATCGCGATGCTGAGCGATCTCGCGGCCCAGGAAGATCTGCTCTTCCTGCTTGCCGAACGTCATCGGGCCAAGTGAGGACATACCGAACTGGCAAACCATCTTGCGCGCAAGATCGGTGGCTTGCTCGATGTCGTTGCCCGCTCCGGTTGTCATTGTTTCAAGGAACAATTCTTCCGCGAGCCGGCCACCCATCATGATGGCAAGCTGGCCTTCGAGATACGGTCTCGGATAGGTATGCCGATCGTCCACCGGCAACTGCTGGGTGAGACCCAACGCCATTCCGCGTGGAATGATGGTCACCTTATGCAGAGGATCCGCACCTTCGACCATTGCCGCAACCATGGCGTGTCCCGCTTCGTGATAAGCGGTGACGCGTTTCTCATGATCGCTGATGATCAGAGACTTGCGGGCCACGCCCATCAATACCTTGTCCTTTGCCGTCTCGAAGTCTTCCTGCATGACCGTCTTCTGGTTCATGCGCGCCGCATTCAACGCGGCTTCATTCACAAGGTTGGCCAGGTCGGCTCCGGAAAATCCCGGTGTACTTCTCGCGATGACCGATACATCGACATCTTCGGCCAACGGAATCTTCCGAACGTGAACCGTAAGAATTCCTTCGCGACCCTTGACGTCAGGACGGGCAACAACCACGCGCCGATCAAAACGGCCGGGCCGGAGAAGCGCCGGATCGAGAACATCAGGCCGGTTTGTTGCGGCGATAAGGATGACCCCTTCGTTGGATTCGAAGCCATCCATCTCGACGAGCAACTGGTTGAGCGTTTGTTCGCGCTCGTCGTGGCCGCCGCCGAGACCTGCACCCCGATGGCGTCCGACTGCGTCGATCTCATCTATAAAGATGATGCACGGCGCGTTTTTCTTTCCCTGTTCAAAAAGATCACGAACGCGTGATGCGCCGACACCCACAAACATTTCAACGAAATCGGAACCGCTGATCGAGAAGAAAGGCACATTGGCTTCGCCCGCGATCGCCCGCGCGAGCAGTGTTTTACCGGTCCCAGGAGGGCCGACCAGCAAGACGCCTTTCGGAATTCTGCCGCCAAGCTTCTGGAATTTTTGTGGTTCCTTCAAAAAGTCGATAATTTCCTGGAGTTCTTCCTTTGCTTCCTCAACTCCTGCGACATCTTTGAATGTCACCTTCTTTTGATGTGCCGTCAGCAGGCGGGCGCGGCTTTTGCCGAAGGACAATGCCTTGTTTCCGCCACTTTGCATCTGACGCATAAAGAAGATCCAGAAACCTATTAAGAAGAGGAAGGGAGCCCACGACACTAAAGCCGCAAGCCACGGACTCTGGCTCGGCTTTTCGCCCGTGATCTGAACGTGCTTGTCGCGAAGCATGTTGATCAGTTCCGGGTAATCCATCGGCATGACGGTCTTGAATGTGTCACCGTTGGCGAGGTGGCCCCGAATATCGGAATCGGCGATAGTGACTTCTTTGACCGTGCCACGATCGATCTCTTCCAGAAATCGGCTAAATGGATATACCTGTTCCCGTCCGGACGAAGTATGTTGCACCACCTGGTAGAGCAACACGGCCGTCGCCAGAATCAGGACCCAGAACAGAATCGTTTTCATTGTTGAATTCAATCAAACCCCCAACCAGTAGCACTTTAGGCTGCGCCCATCGCTTTGTGTTTCGCGCTGTCGCGCTCACGCTTCGCGCGGGCTTGCGCTTCGCCCTGGTCCGTTGCTTCGACACTAACTCCGGAGCGCCTCAAAAACCACTTTCTTCTCGGAATGTCCACGAGGAGCAAATTCGCGGGAGACAGGAAATGAGGCTACCCAGACAATTGCCGATTCAGCAACAATAACGGGCCACCCTGTTCGGTGGCCCCGTGGAATCCGGGCGCGCTGGAACAATTTCTTGAGTTTCCCACCGGGCAAACCGACGGGACGATAATAGTCACCTGGGTTCCAATTTCTGATTCTAACATAGGGCCCAATCGATTCCGCATCTACAAAGACTCGCTCGCCGCCCTCATCGTTAGCTTCCATGTCGATTATTTTCGCAGTGAAAACCTTTCCTAGTTCCGGTATATGGACGGAACCTGGAATTTTCAACTCATACTCATAATTATCCGCCGGTGCCACCCGGCGCCGGACGACCAGACTGCCGAATTCGCGGGCAACTTGCAGACCTCCCGGGATTTCCACGGATTTTCCACTTTTTCCAGGATTCACCAGACCACGGACGGCCTCAATTTGATCAAAGGAAACGTCGCGAAGATCTGAACCGGAGTGTCGGAGTGCTGCTCGAAGAACCCTTCTGACGAAACCCGGCGGCGCCGATTCCAAGGCATCGATTGGAATTACGCAATCCTGGTTGTGTTTTGTTAAATATTTAGCGAGCCAACCGTCGGTTAGATCGGCCATCCAGTTATCTTCGGCATCGAGAATTTCGACGGTGCGGGCGAGGGTCTCCATTAATTTCGGGTTGAATTTCGCTGCAAGCTCGGGAATCACGACATGCCGCAGGCGATTCCGGGCAAATGCGGGATCGAAATTCGTCGAATCGGTTCGCCATTCCTGATTCCTTCCTTTTAAATAAGCCTCAATTTCAGGCCGGCGCGTTTCGATCAGCGGACGAACGACGTTTCCAGACACCGGAGCCATCGAAACGAGGCCTTCCGATCCGGACCCACGCAGCAGGTTCAGAAGAAAGGTCTCGATTCTGTCGTTTTGCGTATGGGCCAGGGCGATTTTCGTGAATCCGTGCTCGGCCGCGATCTCCTGGAAGAATTTCTTTCGCGCTTCGCGGCCCGCCGCTTCGATGTTCGATTCCCGGTTGAAGGGCAGCCCGACCCTTGCAAAGAACCGTACCCCGAGTTTGTCCGCGAAATGTCTCGTGAACTCTTCATCGTCGTTCGATTCCCTTGCCCGTAATGCATGATTGAGATGAGCTATTGCGAAATCGCACTTCAATTCTTTCAAAACCAGCGCGAGGCAAACAGAATCCGCACCGCCCGACACAGCCGCCAGCACGCCATCGCGCGCGGTTAGCATTCGGTACTTATGGATTGTCCTTTGAATCTTGGAGGCAAATTTGGATAACACGGGGAAATGCCGGAGGGCGGACTCGAACCGCCGACCTAAGGATTATGAGTTGTTGGCGAACGAAAGCTCAATAACATAGCTACGGATATCCACGACAGTATACCGCAGCACTGTCGTGGGTTCTGGCGTCCAACTTGTCCGTCGGGGACATCGCGGCACATCCGCAGGGTCCCCCCAAAATCCCCCACATCCCCCCGCAACAGTACCCGTCAAGCAGTGAAGACGTAGCCGCGGATAAATACATGGCCCTGCCATTTTTTTGATAATTCATTGTTGGGGTTCGTACCCCTGCCGGAAAATTTTTATTGGAATCCAAAACGGCCTGAATTCCATTCTTTACACCAGTCTTCAAAGCCTCACTTCACGCACGTCCCTGACTTGGCCACTGTTGCTTTGACAATCCAGGCATGTCGAGGCGTTGGTCTGACCGTTCACAAGAGACTCAAACCAAAACTGTGGGGTCGATATGTTCTGTTTTACCGCACTGCTATTGACGTCGTTTAACCCAGAAATCTCCTGGCTGCCAAATCTGGCTGAGTTTATGAACATGGTCGTGACTATGTTCTGGTGGATGTTGGCGGCCGTTATCGCAGTGATTCCGCTTGCCGTCATTGTGTTGATCGTGCTGCTAATCCTCATGGTGGCTGGTGCTTAAAGGTCGTCCCCCGACCTGTCCAAGCATGCCTGCACAATCCTAGGCATGGTCCGGCTTCGATCTAAGAGCTCGTCAATTCAAGAACTAGTTAAGCTCGGATGTAATGAGGATTTCATCCGATGTTGCGCCAAATATTTGGCAAAGCCGAGAAAACACGCTAGGCGATTATCAATTCCCACGCTGAATGATGTCCATGTGCTCTTTGACGCAGCAAACCGCCTTGAAAGATTTTGTGGAGAGATACCGCTTTTCGAAATCTCTGCGGGTCTGGCGGAGTTCGCTCCCGTGGGAGAGACTGTGAAAGCGCTACGGTTTCAAGGGGCATTGGCGAATAACTTCATCCTCGTTCTTCAAAGGAGCCTCAATCCTAATCTCCGGGGATTCTGCGTCAAAGCGCTCTCCGATCATGTCCGAGAGAAGACCGGTAAGCCGAACTGGCGACGCGTTACTAGGCTAATCGAGGAATTCGGCGGCAATTTGGATGAAACGGCGTTGAGAATGCTTCATTTCCACTTCCTGAAATCACCTTCATCAAAAATTTTCGACTGAGCCGCTTGTGTAACATCCAGGCCACGAAATAGTTGCTTTCCGTGTTATGGAGTGCAGGCTAACACGCTCATACGATGTGTGTATATGAGCGAACAATTGCTGACCATTTCAGAGTTACGAAAACGAACACAGGAAAGTGAATCCGCTTGGCGTAAGCGGCTCCTTCGCGGCGAATTACCATACTTGAAACTCGGGGCAAACGTAAGAGTGCGTCTGGAAGACTACGAAGCTTGGCTTGCGGCATGCGCTGTTACTCGTGAGCACACGAAGTGAGTACTTCCGAACTTCGACGACAAGTCGAGCAGCAAATCGAAGCCTTGGACGACCGCATTATCACGTGGGAGGAACGCTACTCGATTCAACAGGAAAGCCGCGAGGCTGAACTCGGTAATAAATCGACAGGACAACTTGCACTTCACTGGCTGCAGCAACCTGACACGTCTTGGGGCCGCCACGCAGTCTGCAGAGCATGGCTCAGACAATACGAGCCTAATCGGGGAATCTTCGAGCGGGCGTCATGAGCGGGTTCTACAGATACACGCTGCCCGGCCATAACATCGTGTTTGAGGCCGACCGTATCAGACGTGAGCACAACGAACTCATAGGCGAATTGACGGTCCGCTGCGACCTACCCAACGCGGTCAATGGTGTTCTATCTGTTGGTACTTTAAATGTTTCTTCAGTACGAGCACGGCAGGATCGGGCGAAGCATTTACAGCTACGGGCGAACCTTAACGGCAAAATCGACTGGCTGTCAGCCTTAGAAAACCTGTGTCAGGGCGTGATGGCAGCCGAGCGGGACGGACACCCAGCGATTGACTTGCGGAGCGTTTCCCGACCTTCAAAGCAAGAGGACGTCAAAGTCGAAGGCCTGAGATTTCCCCTCAAGCACCCAAGTATTCTGTTCGGCGACGGCGGCGCAGCAAAATCTTATACGGCTTTGTTCATTGGCGGCCGGCTGGCAAAAAGAGGATTCAAGGTGGCGCTTTTTGACTGGGAGTTATCCAGCGAAGACCATCGCGAAAGGCTGGAACTCCTTTTCGGCGCGGATATGCCCTTGATTGTCTACTGTCGATGTGACCAGCCATTGTTAGCCGAATCCGATCGTCTTCGGCGCTTTGTACGCGAGCATCAGATCGACTATGCCATTTACGACAGCATCGCATTTGCTTGTGATGGGCCGCCGGAAGCCGCGGAAGTAGCTAGCCGATACTTCCGATCGGTTCGTGAGATTGGCTGTGGTTCGCTCCATATCGCACATATCAGCAAGGCCGAAAACGCGGACCAAAAGCCCTTCGGAAGTGCTTTTTGGCACAACGGCGCTCGTTCGACGTGGTTCGTCCAGGCCGCAGACTCTACAGGTGAATCCAGCATATTGCGACTCGGATTTTTCAATCGAAAGGCAAACCTTGGATCGCTTCAATCACCCGTCAGTCTGAATGTTCACTTCCTGCCGGACCGAACTGAATTCAAGGGGGCGGAAATTACAGATACTCCTGATTTGGCCGAAAAATTAACTGTCCGACAACAGATTTCCTATCTGCTTCGGCGTGGTGCTCGGACAGTCTCTGACATCGCAAATGAGATTGGAGCCAAACCTGACACGGTCAGAAAGACAATCAGCCGCTATAAGGATGTGTTCATTGAGATTGATGGTGGCCGTTTCGGCCTGAAGGGTATCCAGTGACACCGGACACCCTGTCCGGCACAGTGTCCTTCAATGTCCTTAGTGTCTCGGGAAGGACGGCGGACAGACACTCCCCCTTTAGGGGGTGTCCGCTGTCCGACCTGTCCCTGATTATCATTGGTCGCAAATTTGGAGTTGTCCCAAAATGTCGGAATCGACTAACGCGAAGGATAAAGCCGAACGGCGACGCCGGAAGGTGATTGCATTATTTTCTGATGCCACTAACGCGCCGACGGTCCAGGATGCCGCTAGGATTCTGGGCGTTTCTGCGAAGACCATAGAACGCGACCTGAAGGCTGTCCGTGCAGACGTGACCGAGGCCGGAGACAAGTTGCAGGCATATCAGAGGCTATTCCAGAAACGACTGCCAATCGACGAAAGGGTTCGGTTATACGAGGAGATTGCACGCCAGGATGGAAACCTTTTTGCACGATTCAAAGCCCTTCAGCGTGTCGATGCCATCGACGGAATCATCACCGACGGAGAAAGGCTGAAAGTCGAACGCCAGCGTGAAGAACGGCCGGCCACGCCCATGTTCATCCTCCCGCCAGGCACGTCTGTGAATGTGACAGTACATCAGCAGCACGAAGCCAGAAACATCACGGCGGAACCTGCGGCAGATTCTAGCAATACGGACTGAAAGCAATTCCCAACGTGTACGGAACTATCAGAATAATTATCAGCACAACAGCAAGCCTTGTAGTATTATTACGTCATGAAATGCCCACATTGCGGAAAGACAATTCCAAAAGCCTTAATCGTTCGCGAATCCGGCAGGATTGGCGGCAGAAAGACAGCACAACGTGGGCCTGAATACTTCAAACAGATTCAGGCAATGCGAAAAACCAAACTCGGCGGCAGGCCGAAAAAGACCAACGGCACAAAGGAGCATGAATGATTTACACAAGAGGCGGTTTTTATTGGTACGAGTTCGTATTTAACGGCCGTAGATATCGAAAGACCACTGATATTAAAGTCGGTCGCGGTGTTCCTGGCGAAATACCTCCGAAGGAGAAAGCAAAAGCGATTGAGGCATCCAAGCGGCAGAAGTTAGCGATGGAAGCCGCGGGAATACCACAGCCGGAGCCGTCGCCGATCTTCTCTGACTTCGCGAAGCAATTCTTAAAGTGGGTTTCCTCTCAACGAGCTTCAAAGCCAAACACGGTCGCCTTCTACCGCGTCCGCGTCGGTCTACTGGAAAAGTTCGACGGTATTCGAAATGCACGGCTAGACGAGATTAGTGGGCAGGTGATTGCCAAGTACGTGGAATACCGGAGAGGCTGCGCGAGAACCAAAGTCGTCCGCAGGAAATCAGGATTGAAGTTCGAGGCGGCAGACCATAAGGTAAGTGTTTCCGGTATCAACAGGGAACTTGCCGTTCTCCGTCGTATGCTCCGCGTGGCGCGGGAATGGGGACAACTTGCGGCCGTGCCCGTAATTCATCTTCTCCCCGGTGAGAAGCAGTCTGACCGAATCCTCAGTCATACCGAAGAGGACTTGTATCTCACGGCTGCACCGCTCCGGCTCCGGCAGTTCGCGACGATCGCACTGGACACGGGAATGAGGCCGGAGGAAATCCTCCGTCTACGCTGGGAGCACGCGCATTTTGAACCTGCCGGCGACGCTCGCTTTGGCTACCTGCACAATCCGTACGGCAAGACCGCCAAGGCACGTCGAAACTTACCGATGACGGCTAGGGTAAAAGGACTGCTCGAAATGCTCCACGAGGAAGCCAAGAAGCCGCACATCGGGTACGTCCTCAGCGATGACGGAAAGGAGCCGGTTTCGTACAACGCCATCAAGTGCCAGCACGAACGCGTAGTGAAGCGGCTGAAACTGGCCAAATTCAGGCTCTACGACCTTCGACATTCATTTCTGACCCGCCTGGGCGAAGCCGGAGCCGACTCTTTCACCATTCAAAAGATGGCGGGTCATTCCAGCATCATTGTGAGTCAGCGCTATGTGCATCCGACCGAGGAGCGCGTAGAGGAGGCTGTATTCCGCCTGGATGAATACAACAAACGGAAAGCTGAGGAACTGAGGGCAAAACAGAGGGTTTCTTAGCATGGTCCCCCCAAAAGTCCCCACACCCACTTTTCTGAAAACCGCTAAGTCCTTATGCCGGAGGGCGGACTCGAACCGCCGACCTAAGGATTATGAGACCTTCGCTCTAACCACCTGAGCTACTCCGGCCGAAACGATTCATTTTAGCGTGAACGCCGTTTAGGTGCCAAGGCGCCGGTTACACGTTCCTTCACCGGGATTGCCGGCGCGAAGTAAGCCCGGCGGAGTAGTTTGTCTACTCTTGCCACCTGCACAGGGATGCGATCGCCAAGGCGGAAACGTTGTCCGGTTCGCCGGCCGACGAGAGCATGCTGCCTTTGATCGAGTTGATAGTGATCGCCGGGAATTTCGGCAACGGCGACAAATCCCTCGATGAAGTAATCGATCAATTCGATCGACAATCCATCACGCCACACGGCAATGATGATCGCCTCGAATGTGTCGCCGAGATGCTGCTCGATCAAGAGCATTTTCTTCCAATCAAACAATTCTCGTTCGGCCTGGTCTGCGAGGCGCTCGCGTTCGCTGGATTCCGTCGCGATCGCTTCCAGTTGGGCTTGCGGCACTGTGGGTTCGGACTTGCGGGATAACGAAGCCTTGAGGATACGGTGCACAATCAAATCAGGATATCGGCGGATCGGTGACGTGAAATGGGTATAAGAATCCGATGCCAGGCCGAAATGACCGATGTTTTCATCGGAGTACTTCGCCTGTTTAAATGACCTCAGCATCAGGTAAGACAGCATCCGCTCTTCGGGACGGCCTTCAATCGACGAGATGAATTTTTGAAATTCTCCGGGCTCAACCTTGTGAGGCAGGAATTTCAAGCCGAACGCCTTCACAATTTCCGCGAATTCCTGCACCTTTGCCAGATCGGGCTCTTCATGCACGCGATATAGCGTCGGAATCTCATTTTCTTCCAGATGCCGCGCCACCACCTCATTGGCGAGAATCATGAATTCTTCAACGATGCGATGCGAGAACAGGCGAACAGATCTCACAATCCCCGCAAGCTCACCTTTGGCGTTGTAGGTCAGCATCGGCTCGGGAAGGTCGAAGTCGATTGCGCCGCGCTGCTGCCGGCGTTTTCGAATCATTTCCGCGACCCGGGCAATAGTTCGGACTTGAGGAAGAACATCTTCAAACTTATTCTCGAGCACTCGGTTTCCGTCGAGGATCCCCTGCACTTCTTCGTACGTCATACGCTGCTTCGAGTGAATGATGCTTTTATGAAATGAGTAATCCCGAACGTCCCCGGTTTTGGAGAGGTGCATCATGACGCTTAGCGCCAGCCGGTCCGTTTTAGGATTCAATGAGCAGAGGTGGTTCGACACCTTCTCGGGAAGCATGGGAATAACGCGATCTGGAAAGTACACCGAGGTTCCGCGATATCGCGCTTCGGCATCCATTGCCGACCCCGGGCTAACGAAATGCGAGACATCGGCGATATGGACACCTAATTGAAAGCTTCCGTCCGGCAGCGTTTCGATGTCGATCGCGTCATCGAAGTCACGGGCGGTCTTTGGATCGATCGTGATGATGTTCCGTTTTCGAAAATCATCGCGGCCGGTGAAGTCTTTTTCACTGAGCGCATCGGGAAGCGCAGCTGCTTCCTCATCGACCTCGCTTGAAAAGCTGATGGGCAATGCGAACTTCTTAATAATGACATTCGTTTCGACGTTCGGATCGTCCAGGAATCCGATAACCGAGACGACTTTGCCGGCCGGCCATCGTGTTTCGCTGGGAAATCGGGTGATTTCGACTTCCACGATTTTGTCTTTGTGCTCGGCGACGTCATTAGTAACAATGATTTTTTCCGGCAACCTGCTATCGGCTGGGGCTACGAAGAAAACGTCACCGTCATACCGCAACTGCCCGACGACCGTCTCGCGCGCCCTTTTCTCCACGCTGACGACGCGACCCTCGGCCCGACCGCCCGGCTTGCGGAAGGTGATGTCGACCTTGACTTTGTCGCCATTCATCGCCGAGCTGGTCAATGCGACGGGTATATAAATGTCGCTCTCAATGCCTTGAATTTTCTCTTTAGGAATCACAAACCCGTAACCGTCCTTATGCAAAAGGATGGTCCCTTCGATCAGATTCCGCGCCGGCGCCTCGTACCGGTTGCCGCGGTGTTTGGCGAGTTTTCCTTCCTTGACAAGCTGATTGAGTATGTCCTTGATCTGTTTTCTCGCTCCCGGCGTGGTTTCGAAGTCTTCCAGGATGCGCTGCAGGTTCATTCCGCGATCCGCAGATTTCTGAACCAACCGCAGCAGATCCTCTTTATTAAGGCCACGCTCCGGAGTTCTTCCGCGCCCACCCCGTCGAGAATGCTTGGACCTCATGGTTCCAGTCTATTGACTTCAATAGTCGAAGAACATAGATTTGAACTTCTCAGCCGAAATGGCGGAATTGGCAGACGCGCTAGATTCAGGTTCTAGTCCTCGCAAGGGGGTGGAGGTTCGAGTCCTCTTTTCGGCATCCTAAAATGAGTAAGTTAGGAGCGCTGGTCGAAATTGCTTCGATCGGCGTTTCTTCTTTCCTCCTGTTTTTCTCCTGCGCCGAAACAAAACTTTCGGCTTCGCGCCTCTGAACTACTCGGATGCTTTGGGTTGCGTGTTGAGGCGCGTACCCGATATCAGTAGCAGGACGATGCGTCGTTGTGATTGTCAGCAGCATGTGTCATTTCCATCGCCGGAACTGTCATTCTGTCGCGCAACGACCTCCGCTTCGCCCGATTCGGCGCAGGCAATCAACTGCAGATTCCTGCCTTTATGCTTAATTGAGCGCTTTTCGGATTCAGTCGGCGTCACAGGGGCTCAGTTCCTTCGTTCAATAGCGTCAGGTAACTGTCGTAGGCGAACACGCGGTTGCGGCGTCCGCCAGTGCGCTCTTTGACGATTCCCAAGTCAACCAGGCGTTCGATCCCTTTTGTTGCGGCAGGGAACGAGAGACTCGCACGCCGACCGACGTCACTAATTGTCGTGATAGGACGAGCGCACAGGGCATTGAAAACGCGCAACGTCGTCGAAGCGCCACGGCCCGCGGCTTGGACGCGGTTCACATCCTCTTTGAACAAATGTACAAGACTCTGCGCGGTTCGAACCGCGTTCGACGCGGTGTCTTCCACCCCTTCCAGAAAGAAATCCAGCCATGCCTCCCAATCTCCTTCAGTCCGGACCAGATCGAGCAGGCGATAGTACTCGGGTCGGTGCTGTTTGAAATAGAGGCTCAGGTACAGCAAAGGTTTCGACAGCACGCCGCCGTGATGCAGCATGAAGGCAATGAGCAGGCGGCCGACACGGCCATTGCCGTCAAGGAACGGGTGAATCGTCTCAAACTGCACGTGGGCGAGCGCGGCTTTGACCAACGTTGGATACGGGGAATGGTCGTCATGGATGAACCGCTCGAGGGCGGCCATGCAGTCTTCGAGTCGATGAGGAGGTGGCGGAACAAAATGCGCGTTGCCCGGTCTGGTCCCACCGATCCAGTTTTGAGTCCGTCGAAACTCACCGGGCGACTTTTCGCTGCCGCGTCCCTTGGAAAGCAAGATTTTATGCATTTCCCGAATGAGCCGATTCGACAGCGGAAAACCTTCGCGCAGCCGCTCTACGCCGTGCTCCAAAGCCGCAACGTACCCGGAAACTTCCGCAACATCGTCGAACGGCACGCCCGGACTTTCCTCGAGTTCAAAGAGGAGCAAGTCTGCCAACGTCGATTGAGTACCTTCGATCTGGGAAGAAAGGACAGCCTCGCGGCGGATGTAGGCGTAAAGGAAGATATTGGGATCGGGCAGCAGCAGGGTGATGCTGTCGAGCCGACCTAGCGCAAGGGTGGCGCGCTCCAGAAGACGCTGGCGTGAATTCCCGATCGCCAGTGCAGGATCGGGCGGCAAAGGACGCGGAACAAACGCTCTCACCGGCTCGCCGGTTGTGGCCGTGTTCTCGTAATCGCCCGTAACTCCCCGATGCATCAGCCGATTTCCTTATTAAGCGATCGTTTAATAAGCCTCGCGCCTATTAAACGAAAAGGCCCAAAGCTTTAATAAGCCTGTGATCGATTCCAAGCCACCCGAATCTGACCAATTCCAGCGGCGCGGTTGAATGAGGCGTTCGATTCCAAAAGGGAAACCAGTATATGCTCAATCGGGAAAAGGGCAGGACAGGGGCAATGGCCGTGATTCCGCCTCCTGTTTTTCGCCTATGGCAAAGCTCGACGGATCGTAATTTTTCATCTCGGTCTTTGACGAGAGGCCCGAGTAAGTTTTTTGTCTACTAAACGTTGTTCAACAAATCACATTTCTTGGAATCAGATTCAGCTTTCCAGCACATTGGGATCCTAAGCTTAGAATTCCACGTGGACAAGTTGTCGCG
>JADMIO011006330.1_pt1 | contig 122083 bp, 99 predicted proteins | sample 8958161 | NCBI WGS metagenome assembly JADMIO01 (sample SAMN16585339, study PRJNA669376) | soil metagenome | isolation source: Crop rotation soil | place: USA: Cullars Rotation, Alabama | collected 2011 | reverse complement strand
GCCGCGACTTCAAGTCACGTGAATTCCAAGCTTCGGATCCCACTGTGCTGGAAAGTGCCACCACGGTGGTTAAGAGCATTCGTCTCTACACAAGTTCGCTAGCTGGTCCGTCGCGGGGTTTGGGAAGAATCAGGCTGGCGATGCGTTGAAGGGTGTCGAGGTCGTAGGACTCGAGGGTATGGAGCATCGTGAGAAACATCCATAAGCCTGCCAAGATTGCGGGCTCGGTGAAGGTTTTGCCATGGGCCATTTGGCGACCGCTGAGCTGAACTAAAAACCGCCGAGCTTGGTCCGCTTCCGGATGTTGGCTGCGGGCGAGTTGCCAGACCACGACGCATGCCATGCTGGCCACAAGCAACCGCCGCACGATGGCTTCCGCCGTCTCTTGGCCCCACTGCTCTAAATCCATACCGGCTGACTTCAAGAGCTTGAAATAGCTTTCGACCCGCCACCGCCAGTAGTACCACAGCGCAATCGCCGCCGCTTCGACATCGCGGGGGAGGTTGGTTAACAGGAACCAGGTCGCCAACACTTGCCCTTGAGCGGTACGGACCTCTGAAATCACCAGCCGCAGTTCCAACGGTGGTCCAGGCATGCGGGCCCTCGATTTTCCGGGCCGATTCTGTTGTCCCGGTCGCGTGAGCCGCACGGAGACTTCAGTCACCCATTGCTGCATCGGGCGACCGTGGTAGAGAACGTCACGGGTAAAGACAAAGGCGTCTTGTTCGCGGCAGCGCTCTTGAATTGCCGAGCATTTCAGCTCGTGGCCTTCATATTCCACCAGCCGGTCGTCAGCCCGTACCAGGTAATGCCGGCCCGGACGAGAACTCCACTGGCGATAGTGAGCCACGGAGTCGGCTTCGGCGTCGATGATGTGTACGACCGGCTTGGCAAAACGCTGCCATTCCACGAAGGTCATCGCCGGATCGTGTTCATCCAGCACGGATAACGCAGGGCGTATCCCCGCCGAGCGACTGCAATGAACCCCATCGGCGGCATGCAAGCTGAGAGAAATAGGAGCGAGAGGATCGCCGGCGCGGTCCCCTACCAACAAGACAGTGTGCAGTTCGTAGCCTTCTTTCCACGGCTTGTCGCTGGAAACCGGCAAGCGATCGAGCTTGCTGTGATGCCGTCGAAACTTAAGCGGCGACCAATCATGGACCGCCAAAACGTACTGCTCGCAGGTCGAAGGCAACGCCTGATGGGCTGCTTCTAGAAGCGGCTCGGCCAGCGTTCGCAGGTGCACCCGCGGATTTTTGAAGAAGCGATAAGCCGCCTGAGTCGCGGCCAACGTCGTCGAAACGCCGGGGACGGCTCGAATGCCACAAGCTAAACGCTGAGCAGGTGACAGATGACCCTCAACTAATCGCAAATAACGAGTCTGTAGACGATCATCTACAAATGGAGCAACAGGTACATACGGTCATTCTTCGCAGCTAGCTAGAATGTGTCGATAGGAATGGTGGTTAAGAGCGTGGCGCAGTGTTCGTGCGTAAGTCACAGGAGCGTGCGACGAATTGGCACGCGGGATGCATCGCTGCTTGCTTCATGGCAACCAAAAACAAGGCAAAAACGAAACGCTCTTCGGGTCCTCGGGCCAGTTGGCGCGGAAACCTAGCCTTCGGTCTGGTCTCTTTCCCAGTTCAAGCCGTGAACGCGCTAAATCGGCCGAAGAATCCTATGCCACCATCGCTGCAGCGATGGAACGAGCGGAGTGTTGGGGAGTTGGACAGATTGTATTTTTCGGTAAAGACCAGATCGTCGCAGTGCGACCCGTCGACGGGCGGCTACACATGGCCATGCTACGATGAAGAAATCCGTGCGACAAGTTGTGACAACTGCAAGGCATTACGGATAGCGGCATTCGCGGCTGTGTTGTCGAAAATACACCACACTTCTGGCGATGCCGAAGCTGCACCCATCAACTGCGTTGCCAGGGCATTCAGAGTCGACGCGTCGTAATCTGAGTAATAGACCCGTGGTGAGCCGTGCCAGCGGAAATAAGGCGTTGCTGAATCTCCGCCCGGCGTCGCGGCAGCGGTCACGATGCTAGGATCCGCTGCAACCCGGCTGATCGCGAAGTCCTTTAGTTGCCGCGTCGGGTTATCGTCAAACCAGCTTGCGTGCCGCGGTTCGCAAACAACGACGCCGCGATAGACTGCGCGGAGTGCGGCAAAGAAATCGCGCGCAATCTGTTCGGTCCAAACAAAACTCGGCGGGAGTTGCACGAGCAACGGCCCCAGCTTGTCTCCCAACCCGGTGACTTCGTGAAGGAATGACTTTAATTCCGCGCTGCAATCAACAAGCCGCTTTTCGTGCGTGATTTGCTTAGGGACTTTAACGGCAAACTTAAAGCCGCTGGGAGTTGATGCCGCCCAGCGCTCATAAGTTTTTCTGCGGTGCGGCCGGTAAAAAGAAGAGTTAATCTCCACGGCACTCATCCGGCTGGCATACCGCTCAAGATGCGAGCCGTCGCCCGCAAACTCCGCGGGCGCAAGGTTGCGAAGCGCCCACCCGGCTGTTCCGATGTGAAACGCCATACGACTTAACCGACTTTCTCTTGGCGCGACGTCTTCAGCTTTTGGTGACGACAGTTTTCGCGAGCTTGCACGTAGCGTTTATAAAAGATGGCCGCGGCGGCGGCTTTTTCCGGATCCTCATTCCGAGGCAGAGTCATCCCGGAAACTAGGTCATATTTTCTACCGCTTTTCCGATTGGCGTAGCGCCGCGCTCGGGTCCAGCCCATCTGCAAGAACTTGCGGGCCATATCCGCGCCCGGCAAGTCGGCGCGACGGACGTACGCCAAAAACATTCGGTAGATAATCGCTGAAGAGCGTCTGGCATCCGGTGGGGTTTTGAATCGCCAATGCGGCAGGATTTCTGATTTATAGGGCTCAACATGCAGCACGCCCTGCTCACCTTTGCCAACCCGATAGAATTTGGGGTGCTTGCGAAAGTCGATGCTCTTGAAGTCCAGCGAATAGTCGAATTTGCGTTGGGCGGACGCCGGCGATTTGCTGCGGGACGACATGTCGATCAACCATTCGGCAAAGTTTTGGGTTCCCGCTCCCAGTTTCGATGCTGGCTAATGGCTTCCACGAATGCGGCAGCAACCTGTTTGGCAGGGCGGTCACCCGTCACGATCGCCGGATCATCGGCTTCGATCGATGTAGCCACGCGAGTGGAGTTCAAAAACTCGACTGCCTCGCCAGTGGCGGCGATGGCCTTGCAATGCTTGTGCGCCTCTTCCACGAATTCAATCGCCCGGGTGTCGGCCATCAGCGCTGCCACGCACTCCTGACCACCCGCGACATAGACTGCGTCAAAAAGCACTGAGCAAACGGTCGGAAGACTGAAATCAACCGGCGACTCACCTCCTTTGTCGCCCACAACCACTCCGCCGTGGGGCGCAATGATCTTGGCCTGTCCTCCGGCGGTCACGACGGCCTGGGAGATCGCCTTCACTGCGGCTTCATCAAAGCCATCCGCCAGCAAAACCGCGACTTTCGCCGTTTGCATCCCGATCTTGGCCGAACGCACAATGCTCAGCGGCGGCGAATCATGGGGCTGGCCGGTGAATTTCTTGGGCTGCACGGTTTTCGGGTCGGCATCGGCTCCAAAGTTCTGGTTGAGGTAGCCCTCAATTTTCCTCGGCACTTCCAGCCCTAACCCCTCGGCAACCTGGCCCGCAAATTCACCATCGATTTGCGATAAGAGGAACAACACGCGCTCGCGAACAGCCGGATTGGCGCACTTTCCCAACTCAAACCGCAGCGCATTGATGATATGGCGCTGCTCAATTTCCGATTGACTGTGGAAGAACATCGCCGCCTGAGTGAAATGATCGCTAAAACTCGGGCTGCGGGCGCGGATTTTGGCGGCGTCGATACGTTCGGCGTAGGAAGCAAAGCCCCCCTCGGCAATCTTGGCTTGACGTGGAGAGCCGCCACCCAGCGTGTTGGGATCATAGGAAGTCTCGCCTCGATTGATCATCTGCCGCATGAATCCGTCCCGCTGATTGTTGTGCAGCGGGCTGATGGGGCGATTAATCGGTATTTCGTGAAAGTTCGGCCCGCCCAAGCGGATGAGCTGGGTGTCGGTATAGGAGAACAAGCGACCCTGGAGGAGTGGGTCGTTTGTGAAGTCGATTCCCGGCACGACATGCCCGGTGTGAAACGCGGCCTGTTCCACCTCGGCAAAGAAATTATCTGGGTTGCGATCGAGCACCAGCCGACCAATCGGCGTCACCGGGACCAGTTCTTCGGGAACAATCTTCGTGGGGTCGAGCAGGTCAAAATCAAATTTGTGCTCGTCTTTCTCCGGAATGAGCTGCACGCCAACCTGCCACTCCGGAAAATTGCCCGAATCGATCGCTTCCCACAAATCGCGGCGATGAAAGTCCGGATCTGCGCCCGAGATCCTTTGAGCTTCGTCCCACAACACCGATTTCATGCCCAGAGTCGGCTTCAGGTGCCATTTGATGAAGGTGGACTCGCCCTTGGCATTCACAAATCGGAATGTGTGGACGCCGAATCCTTCCATCATGCGAAAGCTACGGGGAATCGCGCGGTCCGACATGACCCACATGATCATGTGGGCCGATTCTGGCGTCAGCGAGATGAAGTCCCAAAAAGTGTCATGAGCGCTTGCGGCCTGGGGAATCTCGTTGTGCGGCTCGGGCTTCACCGCATGGATCAAGTCGGGGAATTTGATTGCATCTTGGATGAAGAAGACCGGCATATTGTTGCCGACCAGGTCGAAATTCCCTTCCTGCGTGTAGAACTTGATGGCAAAGCCCCGGACATCTCGTGCCAAATCCGAAGAACCGCGCGAGCCGGCGACCGTCGAAAATCGAACGAACACTGGCGTGCGACCGCCCGCCTCTTGCAAAAATGCCGCGCGAGTAAATCTCGACAGGGACTTGTCGAGTTCAAAAAATCCATGTGCACCGCTTCCTCGCGCATGCACGACATGCTCGGGAATGCGCTCGTGGTCGAAGTGCGTGATCTTCTCACGTAACAGAAAGTCTTCCAGCAGCGTCGGCCCCCGTTCTCCGGCCTTGAGCGACTGGTGATCATCGTTAATGGGCACTCCCTGATTGCTGGTGAGCACGGTTTCGGGGCTTTCCTCGACGTTCGCATTCAGATCAACGGACTTTGCATCACCACGGGTTCGTGACTTTGATAAACCGCGAGTAGTTGTCCGTTTCGCCATGAGAAATTTCGGTGCTTTGTTGAAGCGAGAGATGGATTTGGCTGAGGCGGTTGCAGCCACAAAGCATAAACTGTGCCAACGAAAGCCGACGCCGTACAGAATTTCGATGCGTGGGTTAGAAGCGACAGGCCCGCAAGCGACATTATCGTTTCGAGAGATCAAGGGCCGCAGCGCAATCAGCTAATGACTGCGCCTCACCCCAGCTCAGCACGCTTTTAATGCCAAATTGTCGCCGCCGCAGTCGGCATGAACGGAACTAGGTCACCTCCGCCGCCGCGAGTTGAGCTAATCCAACATCCTAGCTGCGTTGCCGCTCGGCACGCGTTATGCAATTTCGCCCCCAGTTCGTATTCCATTCACTCACTCAAAACGGAGATTCCTGCCATGAAAGCCAAAGGCTTCCGCGATTTGTTCGAACTAGAACTCAAAGACCTTTATAGCGCCGAGAAGCAGCTCACCAAGGCGCTGCCGAAGATGGCCAAGGCTTCCACAAATGACGAATTACGTCAGGCATTTGAGAGCCATCTGGAGGAAACCGAGGGTCAGATTGAGCGGTTAGAAAAGATCTTCAAACAACTCGACATTTCCTACGCCAAGGTGGAGAAGTGCAAGGCGATGGAAGGGCTAATTGAGGAAGGCAAGGCGATCATGGAGGAGGGATTGGTCCCCGATGTGCTTGATGCCGCCCTCATTTGCGCTGCGCAAAAAGTCGAACACTATGAGATTGCAGGTTATGGCTGTGCCCGTACCTTTGCTCAGCAACTGGGCCACGACGAAATTGCCGAACTCCTTCAGGAAACACTCGATGAAGAAGGCACCGCCGATAAGAAGCTAAATGAAATCGCCGAAAGCGTAGTGAATGAAGAGGCGGAAGCTGCAGGCGTTGGCGAAGAGGAATAACGGTGCTTGCTCGAATTTAGCCGGAGCGGGCCGAACGGCCCGCCCCGCCTCGTGCGCTGCCGCACGCTGGCGGCAATACTTTGGCCATTGAATCTTGCTCTGTAAGTAGGCAAGCGCTGCGGCTGTCGCGAGTCCGACACGCCGCTTACCCGAAATGGCTTTCGCACGCAGTTCGTGGTGTTCGGGCACAAAGTATGAAAGGGCAAGGCAGTGGGTAATCCGGCAACTTACGTCTGGGAATCGTTCGCGAAGCCGTTAGTGACTGGATTGAAGACAAGGCGTCGGTTCAAGGTGCTGCAGTTGCCTTTTACAGCATCCTTTCACTCGTCGGGCTCGTGGTCTGGATCTACGCCCAAGTGCTCTTCTTGGGAGCGGAATTGGCCCATACGCAGGCGGAACGGAGTGCGGGGAAACCAACGGTTAGGCCCGCGATACCGGCTATTCGGTCGCCACACGCAAGTTAAAGGACTGGAGTTTCGTCCTCCACGATGGTCGCCTCATGCCGTTAGCGGGCTGCTGCAACTAGTCCGTCCGCCGTTGCAAATTGTTCAGCAACTCCTCCAGGAGCTTGGGCGACCTAGATTGCTCGGCCGCGCTGCAGGCTGCGGCTTCGGGCGTCGATTTGGTCTATCACTTCGCTGGCCTAGTCAAAACATTGCGCTGCCGGGATTTCTTTGCGGTAAATGAACATGGTACGGCTCGCCTCGTGGAATCGTGCGCCAACCAACCAAAACCGCCCAAAGTCGTTATCGTCTCTTCGATCGCCGCTGTAGGGCCCACCACCAGAGGCAGCATCCGTCAGGAATCCGATGCGCCGTCCCCCGTTTCACACTACGGGCGCAGTAAGCTCAGGGGCGAAGCAGCAGCCAGCAAATTCGCGAACTCAGTGCCGGTCACGATCGTGCGGCCGGGAATCGTTTTCGGACCGCGGGACACGGGTTTTATTCAGGTGCTACGATCGCTGCGGACCTGCCGATGCCATTTTTGCCCAGGCATGATGTCGCCGGCGCTGTCCCTGATTCACGTCGAGGATTTGGTCAGCGTCATCATCGCTGCTGCCGAGCGCGGCCAGTGTATTCCAGCGAACGATCACCAGGCGCGAGGAGCAGGGCGGTATTTCGCCGTAGCTCCCGAGTATCCCACCTATGCCGAGGTGGGCCTGATACTGCGGCCGATGTTGGGACGCAAACGCGCGCCGGTCTTATCTGTTCCCGGCCCGCTGGCCTATTGTGTCGGCGGCCTAAACGAACTCGTTAGCCGGCTCCGCGGCCGACCGGCAGAACTTTGCGTCGATAAAATTCGCGACGCGCTGGTTCCCAGTTGGGCTTGCTCAGGAGACGCGGCCCGGCGCGACCTGGGTTTCCTACCGCTCAAGTCACTATCCGAGCGATTCCAGGAAACGGTGAACGGGTATCTAACACATCCCGAAACGCTTCCATTCTGCAAGACGCACGTCAACACACAAGCCTCAGCGCGGGCGGGCTGTTCGTGGCAACTCTACAACCCGTCATACAACGACGTTCAGGCGCGAACTCTGCAACGCTGAGTCATATGAACTTCATCCAATTCCTGATTTTCTTGTTTGTGATCCTCGTCCCCTGATATCTATTGCCGGCCGCCAGGTACTACTACGCGTTTTACATTCGCACAATTCCGGCGAAAGAATCGCGTCGCATCCAGCAGCGTGGCCGACGCGCAAACAAATTCTTCGTGTAGTTAGGCTGTCATTGCAAAGCGTTTTGATCTGGGCCGTCATGGCCACGGCGCTGTTCGAGTGTTTCAGCGCCAGCTGGACGCGGATCTATACTCGCTTCCGCGACTACCCCCTGTGTAATTTTCCACTGAGTGTTTTTTTAGGCTTCGTCGTTCATGACACTTATTTCAATAGAAGCAATCGGCTGATGCACTGGCGGCCGCTGTTCAGGTATTTTCACTTGGCTCGTCACCGTTCAATCGCGCCGACGCCATGGGCAATTCTTTGCTTTCGATCGGCTCGAAGCGATCACATAATCCCTGGGAATCTACTGGCAAATTCTGCCCGCCGACAGCGAAACAAAAAACATGTACAGGTGTTTAATATCGCGGCGATCAGTTCGCCCACCCGCTCATTGGCAATTCGGTTAACCGTTCGGGCATTACAAGCCCTTATATTGGCTTCACCCGATCCCAGAATCGTTATTCACTCTCGTGCATAAAATGCATAACGCCGAATCCAGATTTAGCCACAACTCGTTATGTGTACATATGTTACGAACTCGGCCTCGACGCGAAATTTTTCTGCAGCATGCATAAGCGTCGGGTCTCAGCCCCACAACTGCATTTTGCGACTTCACATTTCCTAATAACCAGCAGCCGAGTGCTTTTTGGCAAGCGCTCAATCCGCTGAGAGCTCTTGCCTTTCGACACGAACCAGGCCAGAGCCCGGCTGTGCTGATCTGAGATGCGCTGCTTACCGCGAATGCGCTCGAAAAACGTCATAGACCTCGTCGGTGCTCAAGGCCTGGCGACCGCGCACGACCGGCGGGTCGTCGCTGACATGAATGACGGGGCTGATTTGATTTCCTGCGGCCTGGGCGCCTTGGCCCGGCAGTGGCACCGGAATGTCTCCGGGCTTGTAGGGCTTGGCGGCCGGCTCGTTGAGTTGCTTACTGCCCGCGTCTTGCAACGCTTTTCGATCGCCAAGGCAGCGATCGAGCTCCTGCTTGAGTCGGGCGTACTTCTCCTCAAGCTCGCGAAGCTGCGTCTCGCAGTCGGCGGGTTTGGGAGCCAAGTCCTTTTGTGCCGGGGCCTGGGCAGGGGTCGTCAGGTGCTTCACCTGCGTCCCGGTGCGCAGGTAAGGGGCCTCGGCCTGATTCACAATCATCTTCGCTTCATCGCGCATGTGGTAACACGCCGGCAATTCAATGCCCGGCAAGGAAATCTTTATTGCAGGCAGCGTTATGGCCAGTCCCTCGATGCCCGTGCGATTCACCGCTCCGCGGGTCGTGCCCGTGCGAGGGGGAGCTACAAAAACGCCAGTTTCCTCGACCTGAACTTGCTCTTGAGGGGGTGTAAGGTCTTTCGGTAGGTCCTTGGGAACCGGCAAATCCTTGGGCGTGGGTATGTCTTTGGGACAAGTAGGATTGCAAGGCGGGTTGCACGATGGGCAATTGCAAGGTGCTTTGCGTCCCCACGGCAATCCGGGCCAAAAGGATCGCGCCCGGGTACATGGCACGCTGTCCGTACAGGAAGGACCATCGGCGCCAAAAGCCACTGATGCCATCACAACGAAGCACATCGCGAGAACCCGCATGGCGAAACTCTCCCCCGACTAACAGATTCCGTACGACCGATACAATCGGTACCCCGTATATAGGGAGGATCGTCCTTTTGCTCCCACAGATAAAACGAATTTGTTCCGGTTGATCCGAATGTGGCAAAGACCCGGGCTATTACGGCCCTTGCGAGGGGCTTTGGCCTTGCGGTTAGGACGTGCCAATAGCGGCTCTGGCCGAATTCAGTTCCGCCCTCTCCGGGGATATGCTCGTTGAAATACCCAATGTCTTGAGCCAAGAAAAGCAATGAGCCGCTGAACAGTCAGCGGCCCAGTCTCTGATTTGCTTGCTCGCAGTGAGCGCTTGCTCGTAGTAAGCAAGGCCTAGTTTCCGCCGTTACCGGCCGATGTCGCCGCCTGGTTCTTGAAGCGGCTCGGAAAATTCCCTTCGGCTTTCATTTCCTCCAGGATGAGGGTCTGGATTTCTACGGCCCTCTGAATTGTTCGCATTCTTAGATCGAGTGCATTGACGCGGTCTTCGATGTCCGTGATGCGGCCATTCGAACCGGACGAAGAGGAGCAGCTTTGCTCCAACGCTTTGGGTTGTTGAAAGCTCGTCGGCTGAATTGCCATCGGCATCATCATCGGCATCGAAAAGACGCCAGGGGTCGCATTGAACATGGGCAGCGATTCAACAATCGCCGCCTTGGGCGGGGCCTCCAGGGCCTTTGATTGCGCTGGCTGCTGCTGGCAAGATTGGCAGCAACAGCCGTGGTGATGATGCTTCAAACAACAAAGACGGCAACCCGAGTGGCAGCAGCTCTGCTGGCAGCCACACGAATTCGAGCTGCCACAAGAGCAGTCGAGTGCATATCCGAGCAGCGGAGTCGCTAGCAGGACACCGACGAATACACGAAGACCGACTGCCGTCAAATTCGCTACCATGCGCATGATTGCACCGCTTGGAAAACTTGGCCTGAGTGACTTCTCCACTTACATCGGCTGAAAAGTGCCGAGAAAGTAGGGAAATGTCTGACGCTAGTTGACCAAGCAGCCGCGATGCGTTGGATATCCAAAACCTGCTAGCCGACCTTAAAAAGCGGCTCACTTTGGAAGGTTGGATCCTCCCCGTGGCCAAATGGGAAAAACTGGGGAGCGGGGGTGAGTCCCGTTTTAACCAAGTCTTGAAAAAGCTCGGTATACGACTGGTCCGTACCCAGTTTCAGCACAGGAAGGAGCGTTTCGGTAAACAACCCTTGGCTTGTGCCGTCGAGAGCTGAAGTACCGTCACGGCACGCGCCGAACAGAAGCCCTTTGGCGCCAATTTGGGGTTCATTAGGACTGTCGGACACCGATAACGATTTTGGGAGGCGTTCCGTGAGTTTCTTTATTGCAAGTTGAGCCTTTGGCTGCGTCGTAAAGATCTGGGGCAGACTCTTGACCAACATCGGCAATTGGTTGGACGTTGCCTTCAATTGGTCGGACATTGCCTTCGCATGGGTCTCCAAGTGCAAATCCTTCGCGCGCGGGTCAAGCGATTTCGCTCGATGACGAGCGTCTTCGGCGGCCGCGGCAGTTGGGTTCGTGCGAGCCTCAAATGCTTTGACAACCTCTTGTTGCGTGACGCCTTTGGGGAGCGTTAATTTTCCGGCCTTTGCCAAACTCAGCATCGGCAAATCTTTGGCAATGGTTCCGGAATTGCATGCGTCGGCAAACATGATGATGCGAACGTTGTCAGCGAACCGCGACCACATGTAAGCCAGCTTATCATCGACCAGGGGACCGTCGTATAAACAAAGCACCTCGTCCTTTGGATCCGTGGGTTGGCCAAACTTGTCGAGATCGCCTTTCTCGTCCAAAGGTGGCAAATCGACGTCATTTTGACTCCCGTGCCCCGAATAAGTAAACAAGAAGAGATCGCCGGGGCGCAACATTTCCGCGGCCCATGCAATGTGCGTAAGTACGTTGTTGATGGTTGATTTCTTTGTTTCGTCACCGGTTTCACTGGTGAGAGTCTTAATGTTCGATGCAAAGATTCCTGTCTGCTTGGCAACTTCGGCCATTGCGTTCGCGTCGTTGCCCGGCCCCCGGAGCGCGCCGTCTGTCCCCCACACGCTGCTGTCTACGTGATTCACGCCGACACATAGACAGAGCGCTAGAGGCTTTCGAGTCTGCCCATAGGCCCAGGGGTTAGCCATGCCGCTAAGGCTGAGACCCGCGGCGAAAGCGGCACTGCGTTTAAGGAACGAACGGCGAGACGTGCGCAATGGTTTGTTCATCTGAGAAGCTCTTTCACGTGGAAGGGTTGCGGAGATTTTTTACTGGGGAACCGTCCAGGGATTGGGTCCGAATCCCTCGCTCGGTAGAACCTTATCACCTTCGGGTTTTGGGGGACGAGGGCCCGTGGGCGGCGTAGGTGCCGGGGCGGCGGCGCCCACCACGCCCACCAGATGAGCGGTTCGCTCCAACAGGTCGTTGGCGCGTCGCTGTTGCTCGGCATATTCCGCGCAGCTTTTTAGACTCGACGTGGAAATATCTTTGGACGCCGGTGTATCCAGGTCCTTGTGGCCCACTAAGCCTCCGACGGCCGTAAGAATCGCCGGTGCACCCTGGATCGCCGACGTCAACACCGCCGCGCCATTCGCGTTCAAACCGTGATACTTGTAAACAGTGTTCCCGCTTCGGTAATACACATGCTCCGCTTGCGCCAGCTGAGGAAGAAGGCCGCAGCAAATGAGCAGTCCGCAAGCAAGGGTTCGGGTCGTAATCATGGGTTGGATTCTCCGGGCTGGCAAAAGATTTAAGGCCCGCGTAGCGGCTTGGCAGGCTAGTTTGACCGGGGGAAGCATACATCGCCCTTTGGTGGCATTCAAGCAGCAGGATGCGTAATTTACGTAATTTGGTAAAAATCCATATCTTTAGACAAATTGGAAGAATTCCGTTACGGACGGCTGCGGAAAATGCGCCGTAAACCACGCTGAAAGACTCGCTTCGCCGTCGCCAAGCACCCTGCGACGGCGAGCCGGATAGATTGGATGATGCGGATTGCGAAAGGGAAACCGACTGCCCCCGTCTCGGTTGAACGTCTCAGTTGAAATAGTGAAATCGTGGGACGTACTTCAGTAGTGCGGCGTCAAAGGCATTCGCCCGGTCCACTGCCTGTCGCGATAAAAGTCGAACCGAAGTCTATCTACGGTGTCGTAATAGATGCGACTCGTAAAACTACCGGCCGACTATTTGCCCGGGGGAGGCACTGCAGACGTAGAAGAAACTGTGCGGCTGACTGGCAAAGGCGATTTAAATTATGATACGTGGGAACTAAGCGACGACCGTCCGGAACGATTTTTTATTTTGAGGAATTGGCGCAAGAATGCGCCGCGGGATTCGAGTAGCAGAGGTTCTGATGAACGAATCGGGTTTGGTATATATCGATGGGCAAATTGTTTCGCCTGGCGAGGCGAAGATCAGTGTTTTCGATCATGGCCTGCTGTACGGCGATGGAGTGTTCGAAGGCATTCGTGTCTATCGGGGGCGGATTTTCAAGCTTCGCAGTCATCTCGTGCGGTTGTTCGAGTCGGCGAGGTATATCGACGTCGCATGCAACTTCGATCTCGATTCGCTGGCTGCGATCTTGCGGGACGTCGTCAAAAAATCCGGTTTGGCGGATGCCTACATCCGATTGGTAATAACTCGCGGCGTGGGGCCACTGGGTGTAAATCCTAAACAGTGTCCTAAGTCTTCCACGATCGTCATCGTGGATCGATTGGCCGTCTATCCTGTCGAGAAATACGACAAAGGCCTCTCGTTAATTACTTCTTCAGTGCGTCAAAAGAATGCAGCCAGTCTAAGTCCTCGGGCCAAGACGCTGAATTACTTGCCTAATATGATGGCCAAACTCGAGGCCCTTCGCGCCAGCGCGGACGAGGCGCTTTTGCTCAACGACGCGGGCGAAGTCACGGAGTGCGTGGGGGAGAACGTCTTTGTCGTGTCGCACGACGATAAGGGGAGCGTACAAATCGCTACGCCATGTACTGCGAGTGGAATTCTGCAAGGAATTACGCGGGGCGTTGTGATGAACCTGTGTGGCAAGTTGGGAATCGCGGTGGAAGCCAAAAGGCTATCTTTGTTCGAATTGTACTCGGCTGATGAGATTTTCTTGACGGGAACGGGAGCCGAGATCATATCGGTGGTCACCATCGACGGTCGTCCCGTTGGTAACGGACGTCCTGGTGACGTCACGAAACGATTACTGGGAGAGTTTCGCCGCGTCACCCAAGAAGGACTTGAGGATTAGCAGATAGTCTTGCTTCTATTGAAGAGCGTACAGCCGGAGTGATTTGTCGGCGTGGGCAACGGCAACTTGCTTGAGATCGGGCGAGAGTGCTAAATCACGGCCATCGGTGGGCAGCTTGAATTTGAAAAATTCGTTGGCCGAATCGCCCTTCCAGAAATAAAGCCAACCGCCGCCACCTCCACTGGCCAGCCCGATCCAAAAGCCCGACGGGTGATAGACCAGGCCCCAGGCGACGCCGTTGAGCTTTTCCTTGGCCTCGAGTTGCAGGGCAACCTTGTTTTGCTCGACGTCAAGTACCACAACGGCCGGGTTGCCGATCCCGGCAAAAGCATTGGTGACGTTCGTAATTCCGCCGACGCCGAGCTGCTTGCCGTCGGTGCGAAAAGCGAGGCTGCGAGCGCCGCCGATATCGGCCCGAAAACTCGTGTCGTACTTATAAAGTGCGGCCGCTGGCGTCAGGTCGCGTTTGAGCATGTGTCCCGCGAGGTCCCACTCCTTGAGTTGACCTTTCAAATCGCACGAAACGAGCGTTTCGTTGGTGAAATGAAAGGCAACGTTGTAAACATGTGATCCATGCCCGGCGAGCTCTGCGACGAGGCGGCCATCTCCCGCGTGCCAAAGCTTGACGAGATTGTCGTTTCCGCAGGTTGCGATGAGCTCGCCATTCGGGCTAACGGCCAGTGCTCGCAACCAGCCCTGGTGAGCTTCGATAACGCGAATTGGCTTGGGTTGTTCATCCGAAGTGGTCCACCAAATCAGTCGGCCGTCGTAGCCGCCGCTATAAACCGTCATCCCATCAGTGGAGAAACCGATTGCTCGCACCCAACTGTCGTGGGCAGCAAAAGCTGTCAAGGCTTTCGATTGCAGGTCGAAGCGCTGAACGAAATGATCTTCCCCTCCGAAAAACACAAAGCGGCCCGTCGGATCAAAGCGGCAGGCAACCAGCGGCCGATCGTGCTTATGTTCGAGGACCTGCCGCGTCTTGGCGGGGTCGATGCTCGGAGCGTCGCTCATGCCAACAATTCCTTGATGGGCCCTTTCGCTGGATCGGCCAGCGGGAATTTTCGGCCGGCGACGTCAAACTCGGATTTGGAATCGACGCCGACGCCGGCCAGCAATGTATGAAACAGATCACCGTGATCGACCTCACGATCGGTCACCGCTGTGCCATTGTCGTTGGTCTTGCCAATCACGGCGCCGCGGTGAATTCCAGCGCCCCCCAACACGACGCTCCAGGCTGTTCCCCAGTGATCGCGGCCATAGCGGGAATTGATTTTCGGCGTTCGGCCAAATTCGGACATCACGCAGACGAGCGTATCGTCCAAGAGACCGCGGTCCGCCAGATCGGTCAGCAGCGTGGCAAATGGTTGATCGAACTCGCCAAGCTGCTCGATATGAAAATCAAAGTTCTCGAAATGCGTGTCGTAATTCGAGTGATTGACTTGCACAAACGGCACATCGCGCTCCAAGAGCCGCCGCGCTAGCAAGCAATGCTGGCCGAATTCATGTTTGCCATAGCGCTCCTGGTCTGCAGCCGACTCCTTAGTCACATCAAAGACCTCACGTTGAGCCAACAGATCGGCCGCCTGGTCGAAGGAAAAAGTGTAAGCGTCGGTGTCAGCCGTGCGCCGTCGCTGAGTAAAGCGGGAGTTTGCCGCGGAGCGAAGATCGTTGCGGCGTGCATCCGCTTCGGCGGTCAGATTAGCGGGTCGTTCGGTGTACTTCGGCGGCTTGCCGTCATCCATCACGACGCTGGAGTACTTAGGGCCCAAATAAGCCGCCTGTCCGCCGCCGGGCCCTGAGCCGCGAATCAAAATGTGTCCTGGCAGCGGAAAATTCTTGGGTGTCAGCGTTTTGGCGGCGACAGCGCCCAGATGAGGATAGTCGCTACCGGGCATTTGCTTCCGGCCGGTGGTCATCTCCACCTGGCCTTTGCCGTGATCCTGGTTCTTGGTGTTCAAGCTGCGGACAATCGACAAGTGATGCATCTGCTTCGCCGTATGCGGCAATAGTTCGCAGATGTGAACGCCTGGCACTGACGTTGGAATCGCCCGAAAGGGTCCGCCCGTATCGGTATTCGGCTTCGGATCCCAGCTCTCCAGCTGGCTAACTCCTCCGTACAGAAAAATGTTGAGAATCCGTTTTTTCTTGGCTTTGATTTGCTCGGAAACGGCCGGCGTCGCGGCCAGCGCGCCGCCCAGGCCGCTGGCAATGGCCGACGCGCCGGCGCTCAGTCCGCCGAGGAACGATCGCCGCGAAAAATCGTGGTCTCGTGAATGGCACGCGTATTGGCACTTCATAACCACTCCTCCATCTCAATTAACGATCGTCCGCGGCTGGCGCTTGCCGCTAGTGGTTGAAACGAAACTCCGTTGAGGCCAGCAACGACCAGGCGATTTCGCCGATGGCTCCTGCTTTATCCTCGCGATTCTTCAAATAGTCGGCAACGGATTTATGTTCTGCTTCGCTCGCCGGTCGCGAGAAAATTGCCCAAGTCAACTCATCGGCGATTTGTCGCGCATTTTCCATTTTTGCGAGACGTTCGACTAAATTGTCGCCCGCCGGCTTAAGCCAACCGTCGATGACGCCGCCGTTCCCGAAATACAGCGCCTGATTAACCGTGGCTTGGAATTCTTCGCCAGGTTGGCCGCCGTAGTGTCGCACGAATTCTCTCAATGTCCCACGCAGCTCGGTGACGAGTTCCAGTTGAGCCAAGCGAGTTTGCAGCCGAGCTTTGTCACCTTCCGCCGCTTTTTTCAAGGCATCGGGAGGTGTTTTTTCGAGCTTGGCTTCGGCGGCAGCCAGTCGCGGCGTTAATACGCCCGTAGCCTGCATGGCGCTATAGCCCAGCTGCTCCGCGGAAAGTGGTTTGAGCGCCACGACCTGATTACCGATCGTCCACTGCTCGACGATTGCAGCCCACGCAGCTTGTGCCTTGACTGAATTGGTTGTGCTGAGTGTCGCGTGATCGACCATTGCTTTGGCGAGCGTGATCTGGGCGTCAATCGATTTATTAAGATAGCTGGCTTCGGCGAAGTGATGTTCTGCATCGAGCTCAGCCTGTTCTAATTTCCGCAGGACGTCGACGCTGGGCCGCGTGGCAATTGCCACCGCGACTGCAGATTCAGCCTCTGTCGATTGTCGTGCTGCTGCCTGCTCCGCGGCGGCTCGCTCGGCAACAACTTTTTTCGTCGCTTCCGCGGCGCTTTGTAGCTTCTCGATCGCTGGCGCCATCGAGCCTAGCGTAGATGCCAAACCCGCTTCTGCCGACAGCTCATCAATCGCGAGACCCAGCTTTTGGCGGGCAGCTGCAACGACGTCAAATGCCTTTTGCAATGTGGCTAGCGTTTCGTCAGTTGCCTTGCGTTCCGCAGCCGACTTGTCGAGCGCTTGCCGGGCGTCAGTCGCAACTTTTTTTAGCTTCTCAATTTCAGCGATTTTCTCCGCGTCTTCGGTCTGCAGGGTCTTAAAACTTTTCCGCGCTGCGGACAGCGCAGCCTTGAGCGGTTCAACGGATTGCTGGTGAGCTGCTTTCTGTTGTCCTAAGCTCGCCAGTCGGGCCTGGATGTCGGCAATATTAATTGTCTCGCTGTGCGGAGCATCGCATGACCGTTGATAAGACCTCGACAAGGCAATTTCTCGCAGGAACGGTCGCAATTGATATCCACCGCCCGACAATTCATCAGCCAGCAGATCGAGCAGGGCCGGATTGGTCGGTGGGTTAGCCGCGTGGTGGAAGTCCAGCGGATGAACGAGCCCGCGGCCAAACATCATCGCCCACAGTCGATTCGCCAGATTGCGACTGAACTCACGGCTGGAAGGCAACATTTCTGCGAGTGCGCCTCGGCGGCTGAACTTGGGAATGCCGCGGACCGTTTTATCCGGCTTGACCTCGTATTCGTCCCCTGACCGAAAATGCGGCTCGACAAAGAGGACCGTCCCCTTGGGCACCTGTGGCGCTGCGCGATCGCTGGCCGTTCCGGTAAAGACCGATTTGAAACTCGCCTCCCCGTCTGCCTTTTCGGTTAACGAAACAAGTTTCGTCTTGGCATCGGTAAACAGACTGGTGCGCTGCACAAACGCAAATAAGCCGTAGTAGTCGGCCTGAAAATAGTCATCGATCAGCGGATGGTCGTGGCATTGGCAACATTGCAAATCCATGCCGAGCGCCACGCGTCCGATGTCCCGCGTGACCAGGTTCGGCTCCGCATCGCGATCGATGACGAACCGGGCCGCCGGGCGGTTCTTCTCATCCGCCCCATCCGACGCGATCAATTCCTGAAACAAGCGATCGAGTGGCTTCTCGTCGGCCACCCAGTGATATAGGAAGGTGTCCCATTCCGGTTGCTTGATGATTTTTTCGGGCTTCCGCTCCATCAACATCACGTCGAGCGTCATGGCCATCTGCCGATGGAAGGCCGGGCTGGCCAGCAATCGGTCGATCACTCGTTTTCGCTTGTCCCCCGCCCTATCGAGGACAAATTCTCGTGCTTGCTCAGCCGTGGGAATGACACCAGTTAGGTCTAAATAGATCCGGCGGACAAAATCCGCATCCGTCGAGCGCGGCGCAAGCGGTCCGACGGCTGCACGGTCCACAAGCTCGTCGATACGAGCAGCTAAGGGCCGCTTTGGCTCTTCGCTGTGCGCATACATCCACCCCACCAGCGCGAACATGACAGAAGCGCACCAAATTCGCGGCGCCATCCTGCGTTCCTGCTGAACCTGCGCGCCTGCCGAGACAGCGACGCTGTTTCGGTGAGGCCATTGAGGTGGGTTGGTTTGGCGGGGGTGGCTGTCGACGCTCCAATCCGCCGCTCAGCACACATAATGAGACTAAGCCTCGGCCGCCTGCCGGTCAATCCAATTCGCCGCCGCTTGGCATGCCATTTGCATATGTACAAAAGTTCAAAATATGGCTGCCATTTTGTTCACAACCGTTCTCCGGAGATTTTTAGCGTTGGCTCCTCTGGCCACCTTTTGAAAAGCGCTCAAGTTGAGCGCACCACCCTTTCGACCCAATTTCCGATCTTCAATACTCCCAACAACTTACGATCCAATCGCTCAACCCGCCGCCAAAAAAAATGCCCAACTTGAGCGCTTTTGACTACCCAAAACCAGAGCAACTTCTGGCCAGCTTGTAATACGCCAGAACATCGCTGATAAATCTGTCGTTGCCTGCCAATTTCACTCGCTGCCAATTTCACCTGCTGCCGGTTTCAACAATGACTCGAGTCCACCATCTTTTTGCCACCGCTGGAGTCGTCCTCGCAACTTCTTGTTGTCTCGCGGCCGATTTGCCCCGCAGCAGCCCCGAAACCGAAGGAGTTTCATCGGCCGGCCTGCTCGAATTCGTTGATGCGGCGGACAATGGCTTGGACTCGCTGCACAGCTTCATGCTCGTGCGGCACGGCAAGGTCGTAGCAGAAGCCTGGTGGGCGCCCTACTCGCCCCAATCCCCGCACTCGCTGTACTCGCTCAGCAAAAGCTTTACCTCGACCGCGGTCGGTATGGCCATCGCCGAAGGCAAGCTCGGTCTTGACGACAATTTGCTGAAATTCTTTCCGGACGATGCTCCCGCGGAGCCCAGCAACAATTTGAAGGCCATGCGCGTTAGTGATCTTCTGCGGATGAACACAGGCCATCAGACGGAACCGCGACGCGTTTCAGACCAAGTATGGACCAAGGCCTTCCTGGCTCACGAAGTGCCGTTTAAGCCGGGAACGCATTTTCTCTACAACACGTCGGCGACGTACATGCTCTCGGCGATTGTGCAGAAGGCGACGGGAGAGAAGCTGATCGATTACTTGCAGCCGCGCCTGTTTGGACCGCTCGGCATCGAAAATCCAACCTGGGAATCGAGTCCGCAAGGCATCAACACCGGCGGCTACGGATTGAGTGTGCGGACGGAAGACATCGCCAAGTTCGGCCAACTGTATTTACAAAAAGGAAAATGGCAGGGCAAGCAGCTATTGCCCGCGGAATGGGTGGCGAAAGCGACGGCGCGGCAAACCTCAAACGGCAGCAACCCAAAAAGCGATTGGGACCAAGGTTACGGCTATCAGTTTTGGCAGTGCCGAAACGGTGCCTATCGCGGCGACGGAGCATTCGGACAATTCTGCGTTGTGCTGCCCGAGCAAGACGCGGTGATTGCGATAACCAGCGGCGTGCGCAACATGCAGGCAGTCCTCGATGTCGTGTGGGACAAGTTGTTGCCCGCAATTAAATCAGGAACTCTGCAGGCGAATGACGACGCTGAGAAAAAACTGAAGCAGCGCGTAGCGAAGCTGTCGCTGCAAATACCAGAGAGCAAGTCCACCGCGCCCGATAAAGTAGTTGGCAAGAAGTATGTGTTTCCGGCCAACGAGCAAAAGCTGGAGAGCTTGGTACTTGACAGCAGTACTGGCGGTATCACGACCGTGGTGACCTCGATTGGCGGCAGTGAGCAGCGGCTTATATGCATTCCTGGAGCATGGATGCGTGGAAAAGTATCGTGGGCCAATTCGCCGGTGCGGCCGGCGGAAAACTGTGGAGCTTGGACGGCCAGCGACACGTTCACGGCTAAGATTTGCTTCTACGAGACGCCGTTTGTAAACACAATCCATTTGAAATTCAGCGGCGACGAAGTGCGCGTGACTTCCGAGCAGAACGTAGGCTTCGGTTCGACGCGGGAGACTGAGGTAGTGGGCAAGGCTGAGTAATTGCAGCCGAATTCGCCTGTTTTTCGTCGGTAATTCAAAATAACGGCTGCCCCGCGCGCATCTGAACTCGCGTGGCGAACCGTTTGTCTCGTCGGGCATCTTTGGAGTGAGAACCTCTGATGAAGCGATTTGCTGTTGTGCTTATTCTGTTCACGGCTGTCTTAAGTCTCGGCACGTTATCGACGGCCGCGAATAAGCCCAACATTTTGCTGTTCTATGCGGACGACATGGGCTATCACGAGCTCGGCTGCTACGGCGGCAAGCACGTGCCGACGCCGAACATCGATTCGCTAGCCACCGGCGGGTTGCGGCTGACGCAAGGCTATGTATCGGCGCCGCTGTGCTCGCCTTCACGGGCCGGCCTGATGACCGGGCGATATCAGACGCGCTTCGGCCACGAAAATAACTCGATGGCGCCGGGCGGCTTGCCGCTGACAGAAACGACGCTCGCCAACCGACTGAAGGACCTGGGTTATGCGACGTGCATGGTTGGCAAGTGGCATTTAGGAAACTCCCCCGATCGCCTCCCAATGGCTCGCGGCTTTGATGAATATTTTGGTGTGACGGGGAATCCTGGATCGTATTTCAAGCCCGGAGGGTTCATCGATTCGCGAGTTTTGCCGCGTGTGCAGGAAGTGAGCGATCCCAACTTCTATACAACCGACGCCTTTGCAGCCCGCGCAGTCGATTGGATCGAGAAACACAAAGACTCGCCTTGGTTCCTGTATCTGCCATTCAACGCGATTCACGCACCACGCGAGGCAACAGAAAAGTATATGCAGCGGTTCAAGAGCGTGGCGAACGAGAATGACCGAACGCTGTTTGCGATGACGTCAGCAATGGACGACGCCGTTGGCCAAGTTCTGAGCAAAATTCGTACGTTGGGCGAGGAGGAAAACACGCTGGTTTTCTTTATAAGCGATAACGGGGCGCCGAATCATCCGGATGGAAACGATCCACTGCGAGGTCGTAAGCACACGACGTGGGAAGGCGGCATTCGGCTGCCATTTATTGTTCAGTGGAAGGGCCGGTTGCCAGCCGGGAAGACCTACGATCAGCCCGCCGTGCAACTCGACGTGCTGCCCACTTGTGTTGCGGCTGCGAGCGGGACGGTCGATCAAGCGTGGAAGCTCGACGGTGTGAATTTGCTGCCGTATTTGGCGGGGGAGAATAAGACTCGCCCGCATGAAACGTTGTATTGGCGGATCGACGGCATGTGGGCAATTCGCCACGGTGATTGGAAGCTGGTGCATGGCCAGGCGAATGAGGAAGCGCCGGAATTGTTCGATCTCGCGGCGGATGTCGGCGAGCAGAAGAATTTGGCGAGCCAGCGGCCCGAGAAAGTGCAGGAACTGCAGAAGTTGTGGTACGCTTGGAACGCCGAGCAAGCGCCGCCGGTGAAAGAGAACGACAAGGCGGCGAAGAAGGCCAAACGGGCGGCGAAGGCCCAGAAGAAAGCCGCGAAGTAGTCCGTCACAGGCTTGCGTTGCTCTGTGAATGTTCGCGTTTTTTCATTCCACAAACGGCGATTGTTTTATGCGAGTGCGAATTATCGGTTTCATCGTGTGCGTCGCGTTGGTTTCTTCGGCGCCGACCGCAGAACCAGCGAAGTATTGCATCGATTGCAAGACGCCCCAGGGCTTGATGGAGCTCTTGAAGTACACCGGTGAGCCGCTGCCGCTCGTGAGCGGTCATCGCGGTGGTGCGGCGATCGGCTATCCCGAGAATTGCATTGCGACGTTCGAGCACACGCTCGCCAATACGCATGCGATGCTGGAAATCGATCCGCGTTACTCAAAAGACGGGGCGATCGTCGTTCACCACGATCCCACACTGGACCGGACGTCGACAGGCAAGGGTCTGGTGACGGACCACACACTTGCCGAACTGAAGCAACTGCGGCTAAAGGACCTAAAAGGAAATACGACCGACTATCGGATGCACACGCTCGACGAAGTTCTCGAATGGGCGCGCGGGAAGGCAATCTTGGTCCTCGATCAAAAGGATGTCCCGGCTCTCACCCGGCTAAAGAAGATCGAGGAGCACAAAGCCGAGTCGTATGCGATGCTCATCGTCGGGAATTTCAAGGATGTGAAGGCCTGCTACGAGCGGAACCCGAACGTGATGATGGAGATTTTCATTGCGAATCTGGACAAAGTCGCTGAATTCGACAAGCTGGGAGTGCCGTGGCGGAACGTGGTGCCGTTCGTCGGCCATGTCGTTCCGGAAGATCCCAAGCTGTACGAAGCGATTCACGCCCGCGGCGCGTCCTGCATGATCGGCACTTCGCGAAACCTCGATAAGCAAGTGAGCAGCGGGCAAGTTTCGGATATCAAGGAGCTGAACTCCGGCTATCAGGCTTTCCTCAAGCGCGGCGCGGATATTATTGAAACGGATATCCCGGCACAGCTGGGGCCGCTGCTGTATCGATCACTAGCCCCCCCAGTGGCGAAGAAGCAATATTTTCAGATCAGCAAGTAGCGACGCGGCGGAGCAGACCAAGTCGTCCCCACTCCATGACCACGTCGTGGTTCCATTCGAATAACGGCCGGGCCAGCGGTGCGAGCCACTGCATCCACGGCTTGTTGACGTTGACGGCCCAGTTGTATTGAACGTGCGTTGTGCCGTTGGCAAAGGCGAGCTGCCAACAGCCGCGGCCTTCGAGTTCGCCAGTGGCGTGGCCTTCAATGAGCTGCTGGGGCTCGATGCGCGTCGTCTCCATGACGAATGACAGGCGGTACGGCAGCCGGCTTTTCCACGTATAGCGGCGAATAGCACCAGTGCCGAGATCGTCAATTCCCGGTCGGATGAGCTCCACGCTTTCGACCCCTCGCCACCACTGCGGCCACTGATCGGGCGCATTGAGCACGCCCCAGACGCGGTCCAGCGGCGCGGGAATCTGCCATTGTGTGATGAATTGGTATTGGGCGTGGGGCATCGAAGGGCCGAGGGGTTCAAGGATAGACTAGGCGATCGCCACTCGTCGTTGGAGAGCATTTGTCATGGCCCGGGTCGTTCGATTTGCTAGGACAGGTGGACCGGACGTTTTGTCACTAGAAGACATGACAATCGGTGAGCCGGCAGCCGGGCAGGTGCGAATTCGACATACGGCGATCGGCGTCAATTTTATTGATACGTACCATCGGTCGGGACTGTATCAGCTGCCGCTGCCGAGCGGCTTAGGAAGTGAGGCGGCGGGCGTCATCGAAGCGGTGGGACCGGGCGTTATGCATGTTCGCGTTGGTGATCGAGTGGCTTATGCGGGCGGGCCAGTTGGCGCGTATTGTGAAACGAGGGTCATGCCCGCAGATCGGCTAATCAAGCTGCCAGACGCGATTTCGGATCAACAGGCGGCCGCGATGATGCTCAAAGGCATGACCGTTCAATATCTCATTCGGCGAACGCACCGCATTGAAGCTGGCCAGACCGTCCTATGGCACGCGGCGGCCGGCGGTGTCGGACTCATCGCTTGTCAGTGGTTGAAAGCGCTCGGCGCGATCGTGATCGGCACCGTCGGCTCCGACGAAAAGGCTCAACTGGCCAAAGAGCACGGCTGCGATCACACGATCAACTACAACAAAGAAGATTTTGCTCTGAGGGTGCGAGAAATCACAGGCGGCCGCGGCGTACCGGTCGTTTACGATTCCGTCGGCAAGAGCACTTTCGAAGGATCGCTGAACGGTTTGCAGCCGCGAGGGCTGATGGTCAGTTTTGGCAACGCATCGGGGGCGGTGCCGCCCATTGAACCGATTCTGCTTACGCAAAAAGGCTCGCTGTATTTGACACGGCCAACATTGGCAAATTACACCGCGACCCGCGAAGAGCTCGAGGCGACGGCGGGCGAACTATTCGACGTTGTCGCGGCTGGCAAAGTGAACATACCCGTGCGGCATGTCTACAAGCTGAGCGACGTGCAGCAGGTGCATCGCGATCTGGAGGCGCGGAAAACGACGGGGTGCGTCGTGATGGTGCCGTAAGGCGCTTTGTCACCCGATGGTGCAGTCTCGTGATCGGCTCAAGGAAATTCAGGAATGAACATGTTTCGTGTTTGCATGGCGAGTGGCTTGATGCTGGTGGCCGCGACCGTAACAGCGCTAGGCGACGACTACCCATTAAGTCTGCAGCTGGCAGAACTCGAGCGGGACCTAGCCAGCGCGGATTACGCTAGAGTCCTAAAGACCATGATTCCGACGGACTTAGCGGCCGAATGGCAGCGCGTCGCGACGCCCGACAATCATTTATTGTTTGCTCGCGAGCACGGCGGAATCGAACAAGTCGAGAAGCGACCGGAGTTGAAAGCCGCGTACGAGAAGCGGAAGGAAATTGCGACGAAGTTCTTGGATTTAATTCGCGGGGCGTACGAGCAGAAAAAGCAGAGGGTACCGTTTGCGGATGAAACGGTGCTGGTGCGCGTGCTGGAAAGTGGTGCCAAATCCCAATCGCGGCAAGCGGAACAGGTCACGAGCATCGAATTCGTGATGCCAAGCCCCGGCGCGGAAAAACAGTGGCCCTGCTTTCGCGGGCCGACAGGGCAGGGGATCGTATTGGATACGAATATCCCGCTTAAATGGAGCGACTCTGAAAATATTCGCTGGCGCTCAAAGCTGCCGGGCCGCGGCAATAGTTCGGCAGCAGTTTGGGGCGACCGGCTGTTCGTTACGGCCGAGAGCTCGCCACGAGCCGGTGATGCGCCGCTCTTGGCCAAAGACGAGGCTCCGGACCGGCTGCTACTTTGTTATTCGACGGATGGGAAGCTGCTGCGGCAGCACATTACGCCGCGGCCGGAAACGCACGAAATTCTGTACTGGAAAAATACTCTCGCGTCGGCGACGCCGGTCACCGATGGCGAGCGGGTAATCGCCTTCTTCGGAAACGCCGGCCTGGTCTGCTGCGACATGGATGGCAAGCGCCTGTGGCATGTGGATCTAGGCACGTTTCCGACGACGCACGGTCCAGCATCAGCCCCGGCTCTCTACAAAAACCTGGTGATCTTGATTCAGGACCAGAACAAAGGGCGGTCGCTGTGTGCGGCATTCGACAAAGCGACGGGGACGAAAGTTTGGGAGCGCGAGCGACCGAATTCGATGGGTTGGTCGAATCCGGTGCTTCTAAAAATCGGCGGCCGCGATGAACTGATCTTCAATGGCTCCAATGAAATCGTCAGCTACGATCCGCTGACCGGCGAAGAATTGTGGAAGCAACCGGGAACGTCGATCGAGTCGATTCCGATGATGGCGACCGGCGGCGGGCTTCTGTTCTCGGCCTCAGGACGGAACGGGCCGATTTTCGCACTGCGGCCGGGCAGCGGTGGTTCAGCGGCGCGACAGCCGGAAGTGGTCTGGCGACTAGAACATGGCGGGCCGCACGTAACGTCACCGGCTTATCACGAGGGGCGGCTCTATCTCGTTAACGATACCGGAATCGCGATGTGCCTGAATGCCGCGACTGGTGAAACCGTCTGGCAAAAGCGGCTCCGGGGGCGGTTTTCGTCGTCGCCACTGTTGGTCGGCGACAAACTGTTGCTAATCAGTGAAGAAGGAACGACCTACGTCCTCCAAAGTGGCCCATCGTTTGACCTTATCGGCGAGAACTCACTGGGTGAAACCATCTATGCCACGCCCGCAGTCGTCGGCGGCCGACTGTATTTCCGATCCACGACGGGGCTGATATGCGTTGGTCGGTAACCGCGCAGACTTCCACCAACAGATGACAACTGCGTAAGCCAAGCGAATCGAACTGTTACGCGGGGCATTGGAATTGCGGTTCCCTTTACAGGGGAACTGCCTGTGGGAACGCTGATTCGAGCCCGAGGGACGCGCGGCGGCCGGCGATTGATCGCCTGGACGCCGCTTGTCGCATTGCCAATCGCCGCCGTGTGGCTTTCGATTGGCTGGCCCGCGTGGGGACAAATGTGGCTGATGGCTGTAGCCATTTATGCAGGATTCAAGTGGCTCACGTTCGCAACGTCGCGGGCGGCGAGATCGGCGAGTTGGGCGAAATCATTCGGGTATTTGTTTTTGTGGACGGGAATGGATGCCGAGCGGTTCTTCGGGAATCGCCCTCGCGAGAATGCTCCCCGCTGGAGCGAATGGGTATGGTCGGCGGCACAGCTTAGTGTTGGATTTTGGCTGCTGATTGGCTTAGCGCCATTTTTTGTCGATTCGAATCCGTATGTGGCCGGCTGGACGGCAATGATTGGCGTCGTCTCGATCCTGCATTTTGGAGTTTCGCATTTGGCATCGCTCGTGTGGCGCTCGTTTGGCGTCGATGCCCGCCACATCATGGATAAGCCCCTTCTGGCCAGATCCGTGAGCGACTTTTGGGGCCAGCGGTGGAACCTCGCGTTTCGTGATGTCATGCATGGATTCATACTGCGGCCATTGGCGCCACTGGTTGGTACAGCCTGGGCGATGGTGGCAGTGTTCGTCGTGTCCGGCCTGATTCACGACGCCGTGATTTCATTCACGGCCGGCCGCGGCTGGGGATTGCCAACACAGTATTTTCTGATTCAAGCCACCGCTCTGTTTGTCGAGCGGACCAGATTCGGCAAGCGAATTGGATTGGGTCGCGGTTTAATCGGTTGGCTATTCGCGGTTGTCGTTGTGGTGGCGCCGGCGGGACTACTGTTTCACGGGCCCTTCATTGAGCACGTCGTCATCCCCCTGGTGCGAGCCATTCAAGGACTGCATCCATGAACCTGACGCTTTTAATTTTGGTCGGCGGTGTGCTGCATTTTGGGATCCTGATTGCTAGCGCGCTAGTGCCGCGGGTTTTGGACTGGAAAGTGGAGCTGGGAAAGCTCGCGCCGCTTTCGCGACAGCTCATCTGGGTGCACGGAACGTTTATCGTGCTGGTAATTGTCGGTTTTGGATCGCTGGCGTTGATTGCCCCGGGCGAATTGGCCTCCGGATCGACTTTGGCGCGTAGCGTTTGCTCGTTTATTGCCTTGTTCTGGACAGCGAGGCTGGCAGTGCAGTTTTTTGTGTTCGATGCGAAGCCATTTTTGACGAGCGGACTATTAAGGCTTGGTTACCACGGACTGACGGCTGTTTTCTTGTATCAGACCGTCGTGTTTGGAGTCGCGGCAGTGAGGTGAACGAGTCGGTATGATATGCGGTTCGTTTATCCGCGTATCAAATTGCCATCGAGCGCTTGTTTCATGCATTGGCTGGGAGCATTCCACGTCCGGCATCCGCGCGTCATGGCGGCGATCATCATCGCGCTAACGATGGCGGGCATGGCCGGCTTACCGCGAGTGCAGTTCAACGAGGACCCGCGGGCGATTTTTCGGTTCAAAGACCCGCAGTTTGATGAGCTGCAGGCTTTCTACGATGAGTTTGGCGAAGACGACCAGGATCTTTTTCTGGTGATCGACGGCGACGAGATTTTTAAGGAAAATCCGCTCGAGGCGCTACATGCGGCTTATCTGGCGATCCGCGAGTTGCCAGAGGTCGACACGGTCATCAGTTTGTATGAGATACACAAGCGCGGGCCGCTGCCGCTGATGCTGATGCCGGTCGTCGATCTTTCGCCTGAGCGAATTGCCAAGGCCAAGGAAGAGGCGCTGGCGAATCCTGGCGTTGTCGGCCAGTTTCTTTCGTCCGACGGGAAGACGACGTTCATGGGCGTTCGGCTGAAGGGTCGCGACCTGCAAGTCTCGCAGCTCGGCCCGCTAGTCGCCAAGGTTCGCGGGGCGGCCGAGGAGAATTTGAAGCCGGCGGGCTTGCGGCTGCGCTTGGCAGGGCATCCACCGACGCGGCTCGATTTGCTGGCAACGATGCGGACGGAAGTTCTCAAGTTCACCGTCCTCAGCGCGTTGATCTCAAGCGTGATTGCACTGGCTATCTTTCGCACGCCGCTCGCCGTGGCGATTGCCGTAGCGGCCCCCATGGCCGGCGTCGTATGGATGCTCGGTCTGATGGGCTGGGTGGGAGCAAAAATCGATCCACTGACGGTCGTGCTGCCGACGCTGATGTTTGTCGTCGGCTTTACCGATGCCGTGCATTTGGTAACGGATATCCAAGCCGCTCGCGATCGCGGCGAAAGTCGGTTATCCGCTGCCGCGGGTGCCGTGGCCCATTTAGGGCCAGCGTGTTTATTCACGGCGCTAACGACGATGTCGGGATTTGGTTCGCTGGCCGTGGCGCATCTAGACAATATTCGAGCCTTTGGAATTACGTGCGCCTGCGGGACAGCCGTCATGTTCGTAGCCGTGCAACTCGTCGTGCCGGCCCTAGCAATCAGCCGTTTGGGCGACGGGCTGATGTCGCATGTCGCTGTCGATGGCGCGCGTGTGTCCACGCGTCTTATCGAGCCGCTTTACTCGCGAATGCTGCTGCGGCCGCGAACCGTGGCGGCCGTAAGCGCTTTGCTGACAGTGATTTGTTTCGTCATCTCGTCGCGGCTGAAAAGCGATCAGCGGTGGATGGAGTCGCTTCCAGACACATCGGAGACCGTGCAGGTGACGCGAGACTGCGACCGGATGTTTGGCGGTTCGATGTTCGCGTACATCGTCGTGGAGTGGCCGGAAGGAATGGAACTCAAGTCGGCAGAGGTATTAGAGACGTTGGCGGAAGTGCATGTCGCTGGAGAGGAAGCCGAGCAATTACGGGGGCCGCTATCGGTGCTGACGCTTCTGGAAACGACACGGCGGCCCGGCGATCGTCTCGCCGACCAAGTTCGCCACTTGCGGCGAGCGCCACCCAACATGCTCAAACGATTTTTGCGACAGGACCTGCGCAAGGCCGTTGTCTCCTTGCACGTACCAGATATCGGCGCGGCTCAGCTTGCTCCGGAATTCACGAAACTTGATGCTCGATTGGCCAAAATTCAAAAGCGGCATCCGGCCTTTAAGCTACGACTGACGGGCACCGTCGTTGTCGCGGCCCGGAACGTCTATCAGATCATTGAAGATTTGGCACGAAGCATGACCGTGGCCAGCGCCTTGATTTTTCTGCTCATGATGTTCCTACTCCGATCAATCCCGCTCGGACTGCTCAGCATTATTCCGAACATTCTCCCTCAGGCATTTATTGCGAGTGGCCTCGTGCTACTCGATCAGCCGCTAACAATAACCGGGGTGATGACATTTAGCATCTGTTTTGGACTCTCGGTCGACGACACCGTGCATTTCCTGATGCGCTATCGCTACGAGCGGCAGCATGGTGGCACGCCCCGCGCCGCAGTGCTGCGGACCTTTCGCGCGGTCGGTGGCGTGATGATCACGACGAGCCTCGTGCTCATCGGCGGCTTCCTGGCCATGCTCGCCAGCCAGATGCCCGCCGTGCGAATGTACGGCCTGCTATCTTGCGCAACCCTTTTAGCCGCTATCGTTGGCGACCTCGTCATGCTGCCGAGCTTGATTTTGATGCCCGGACGAGGGCCACGCCGCAAGCGATTCCAGAGCCAACCCCTTAAACGGCAAATCAGTCATGACATCTCTAACGACAAAGCAAGCTGTTCTTGAGCTGCTTTCCGCGGCACATAGAAAACGAGCACAAGTCCAGATATTGCCAACAGCACTCCGAACCACAGCCCCGCCGCGAGCATCATTCCCAGCGGCAATAGGAAATTGACAAGGTAATAGCCTGCGATCCAGTGGGCCTCGCCGCGCGTAACGCGCCGGCAATGCGTGTATTCGAATAAGATTGCAATTCCAACTCCGGTCAGAATCCAACCGATTAAGTTGGTGGAAGGCACGCCGTAATAGAAACCGTCGCCCGACCAGTACCAAAAATTGGTGACGTGTGTCATTGCGGGATCCAGAACGAGATCCCAAACGGTCAATAGCGCGGCGGTGGACAACTGCCGCGGCAAAAAAGCCGCCGGCCAGCAATGGGCACTCAGCAGGTAGCTGGCCAAGCCCATAGCAAACCAACTGAGTGGCACGACGATCGGCACCCGGCCCGCTATGGAAAATCCCAGCAGATCGGAATAACGATAGTCACCGAAAGGAATTCCCAGGCAGGTACCGCAGTATTCCAGAGCCAGGCTGAAGGTAAATACGACAAAAAACGCGGCCAGCCAGCGCCATTTGGACCGCGCGTATAAGAACAAAACGAGGATCAAGACCGAGCTATAGAGCTGCAGCTGCGCAAAGCACGAAAACACTTGCGGCCGTAGAGCGGCGATGCGGGGAAAGTCGTCCAGCCACTCGGGATGTAAACCTAACGTAGCGAAACCGACGAGCGAAGCGACCTCGAAGGCCAAAAGCAGCGCCAGCAGCGCCCAGGAGCGACGGATTTGATAGGCTGACATCCAGATATGTTGCGCTACGAAATGTCAGTAAGCAAATTGGGTTTATTTACAACGATCGAGCGCCATGCCGCGGCAGCCTGAACAACGCGAACCCAGTCGCCCGCGACGAAAATCCAAACCAACAGCCTAAAGAACGGCCCACAAAAGATTACTGTACATTGGTACAGAATTTGCAGTTCATAGCCAATTGCCCCAATCCTCGCCATTGTGGCAATCCTGCTCGCCACGCCGCCCGCGACGTACTTTCACAACTTACAACCGCTCCGTTCCACCGCCCCGAGCGCTAATAGCTAATACTTATTAGCGCTAATAAAATCCGTAACGGATTCCGCTGAAAGAACTTACAGATTCCCCGTTAAAAAAATTTGCCCCAAATATTAGTCGCTGATCCCTCCCATCGTTGCATGTCTGATTGCTCGCTTGCTAACTCGCCGCCTGCCAATATGGCAGGATTACCGAGGCTGCAGTAATAATAGAGAAGCCTTGATAATTGCCAGTAAGGACGAATTTCCATGTTGAGACTGACTGATCGCGGAACGGCCCAGACCTGCGACGGAATCTCCCGCCGCGATTTTCTGGAGGTCGGCGCGCTGTCGGCGATCGGCCTCTCGCTGCCGCATATGGCGGCTGCCAAAGAGAAAGGAATGGTTAATAAGGAACACGACGACCGCTCGGTGATCATGATTTTCAATCTCGGCGCCCCGAGCCAGATGGATACCTTCGATCCCAAGCCTGAGGCGGCCGCCGAAATTCGGGGACCGTTTGCCCCGATCTCGACGCGTGGCGATTTTCAGATTACCGAAATCCTGCCACGGCACGCAGCTGTGGCCGACAAGTTTTCCGTCGTGCGAAGTTGCTACCACACAGCGGCAGCGGTCCATGACACCGGGCACCAGATGCTGCAAACAGGCCGGCTCTTCACCGGCGGCGTGAACACGCCGCATGTGGGCTGCGCATTGGCCTATTTGCGCGGACCAAAGACCGATTTGCCGCCGCACGTGATCTTGCCCGAACCAATGGGCCCAACAGGGGGCAACTTGCCGCATGGACAGGATGCGGGATTCCTGGGGAAGGCATACGATCCCTTCGTGCTGAACACCGATCCGAGCGTGGCGGACTTTAAGGTCCCGGACCTATTGCCGCCAAAGGAGCTGGGTGATGTGCGGCTGGAGCGCCGGCGGCGGCTGAGACAAATCGTTGACGACAAGGTGGCTCAATTCGAGGCTAGCCCAAGCGCCAAGCTAATGGACGCAAATTTTGAATCAGCATGGCGGATGATGACGAGTCCGCAGGCACGGGCCGCATTTGATTTGGCCAAAGAGCCGAAGGCGGTGCGCGAAAAGTACGGAATGAACCGGTTTGGACAATGCTGTCTACTCGCGCGGCGGCTGATCGAGGCGGGCGTGAGATTTGTGACCGTGAATACGTTTTTGACCGTCTTCAACGAGATCACCTGGGACATTCACGGCAGCAAACCGTTCACAAGCATCGAAGGAATGAAGGACATCGTCGCGCCGATGTATGACCAGGCGTATGGGACGCTGATCGAAGATTTAAGTCAGCGTGGCTTGCTCGACAAAACGCTCGTGTGCTGCCTGGCGGAGTTTGGGCGAACGCCACGAATCAATCCGGCCGGCGGCCGCGACCACTGGCCGCAGTGTTTCACGACTTATTTTGCCGGCGGCGGCATTCAAGGCGGCCGCGCCATCGGCAAAAGCGACGCCATCGGTGCCTATCCCGCCGAAAACGCCGTCGAGCCTTCCCAAATCGTCGCCACCATCTACAAAAGCCTCGGCTTCAAATTCGATACCGCCCTCCCCGGCCCAGCCGGCCGTCCCTTCCCGCTCGTCGATTTTGGCAAGCAGGAAATCAAAGAACTATTTTGATGCCTTCCCTGTCATAGGCCGCGATTCCTTCTGCCACTGCGGTGGACCACATGATTTTGGCGAGCGAATGAATAGGACCATCTACCGAACGACTTTCCTGGCAGCTTTGACGCTGCTCTGCGGTGGCGCACCACACTCACAGCGTTGCCTGGGAGCAGATTCCCTCGGTCGCACGCTGGGAATTCTGCCTTCGCAGATTTCGCTGGGCAGTACGGAAGCGCGCCAGATCGTCGTTTCCCAGTGGAAGAAAGGCGAAGACTTCGAAGGGCAGGTGGAGAAAAACGTCGAATGGGAATCGAGTGATTTGGCAATAGTGAGGATTGATAACGGCGTGGCAGTTCCAGTGGCGAATGGGAAGGCAACGCTAATCGCTAAGACAAATGGGCAGACGGCGATGGCGGAGGTAGTAGTAAGCGGAATGGAGAAGCCATTTGCCTGGAGCTTCCGCAATCACGTGGAGTCAGTCCTATCGAAGCAGGGGTGCAATGGCGGAGCCTGCCACGGAGCGCGTGCCGGTCAAAAAGGCTTCCGCCTGACATTATTTGGCTTCGATGTCGATGCCGATTACACCTACTTAACGCGCCAGGCCGTCGGACGACGCATCGTGCCAAGCGATCCCGGCCGTAGCCTGATTTTAACGAAGCCCACGGGCCAATTGCCGCACAAAGGGGGCGTGCGACTGGAACCTGAGTCGTTGGAATATCGAGTGCTCGCGGAATGGATCGCGAGCGGTGTGCCAGGACCGAGCGCGGATGACCCGCAGATCCAGCGGCTAGAGGTTTTGCCGCAGTATTCGCGGCAAGCGGTGAAAGCGACGCAGCAGCTGGTGGTGCTGGCTCACTTCAACGACGGGCGCGTCGAGGATGCGACGCGGTGGGCGAAATATACGAGCGTGAATAGCGCCGTGGCGAGTGTTGATGAGCGCGGGAAGGTGACGATCAGCGGGGCAGGGGAGGGGGCGATCAAAATTTGGTATCTCAATCTAAACGTAATGGCTTATGTTACGGTGCCTTACGCGAATACAGCGAAAGCCGAGACATTTGCGAGCGCGCCGCGACGTAATTTCATTGACGATTTGGTGGTTGAGAAACTGGCGGCGCTAAAAGTGATGCCGTCGAGCCGCTGTGACGATGCGACGTTCTTGCGTCGAGCGTTTCTAGACACGATCGGGACGCTGCCGACCGCGGAGGAGGCGCGGGAGTTCTTGGCGGATGGCTCAGCCGATAAGCGGGATAAACTGATCGATTCCTTGCTGACCCGACCGGAGTTTGTCGATTACTGGACGTATAAGTGGGCCGATTTGTTATTGATTTCAGGCCAACGTTTGCGGCCGAAGGCGCTCGAAGCCTATTACAAGTGGGTGCATGACGCCGTGGCGGTTAACATGCCGTGGGACCAGTTCGTGCGTGAGATTGTGACCGCGACAGGCAGCACGTACGACAACGGGGCTGCGAATTTTTATGCGCTGCACCAAGACCCGGAGGACATGGCTGAGACGGTGGCGCAGGCGTTTATGGGTCTGTCGATCAATTGCGCGAAGTGCCACAACCATCCGCTGGAAAAATGGACAAACGATCAGTATTACTCGTTTGCCAATTTATTTTCGCGTGTGCGAGCGAAAGGGTGGGGAGGAGACTATCGTAATGGCGACGGGCTGCGGATCGTATATTCCGATACGCAAGGCGAGTTGATTCAGCCAAGCCGGGGAGAGCCGCAGCGGCCATGTCCACTGGATGGAGAGCCGGTGCCGTTCGAGGCCACGGACGATCGGCGAATTGCCGTCGCGAATTGGCTGACGAGTCCTGAGAACCCATATTTCACTCGGGCAATTGTGAACCGCGTCTGGGCGAACTTTTTTGGCGTTGGTTTGGTCGAAGCTATCGATGATTTGCGGCTGACGAATCCGGCAAGTAACGACGAGTTGCTAAGCGCAGCTTCCAAATATTTGATTGAGCACAAATATGACTTGAAGGAGCTGATGCGAGCGATTTTGCAGTCTGAGACGTATCAGCGGGCGAGCGAGCCGCTGGTGGAGAATAAAGCGGATGAACGGTTTTATTCGAGGTATTATCCAAGACGACTGAAGGCCGAAGTTCTACTGGACGCGATCGCGCAGGTGACCGCGGTGCCGACGGATTTCAAGGCGGCCACGCCCGACAGCCGCAAACCCGGCGCTGCCATTCCAGCAATCAAGCGGGCGATCCGTCTGCCAGATTCGTACGTCGATTCGTACTTTCTCGAAGCGTTTGGCAAACCGGATCGCTTAATTACCTGTGAATGCGAGCGGTCGAGCGAGCCGAGCATGACGCAGGTGCTGCACCTCTACAATGGCGAGACGGTGAATAAAAAGTTAGCGACGAAAGAGAGCGCAGCTGGGAATGCGATGGGAGAGACCGACAACGCGCGGATTGTCGAAGATGTTTATCTATCGGCGTTGTCGCGAATGCCGACGAAGTCGGAGAGCGAGTCGTTGGTCGGAGAGCTAGCCGCGGTTAGCGAGGAAGACCGGCGGCAGACGATTGAGGATCTCTATTGGAGTGTCCTCACAAGCCGGGAGTTTTTGTTCAACCACTAATCGGCGACTTCATCACCCATGGAAGCGCGGCCTTTGCGTTCGCCAAGGCGGCCGAGCTTGTGATCGAGTTGATGAATGAGCTTGTCGAGAGCGCCATCGACCGCTTGATCGAGGTTATTGCCATTGCCGCTGGCCGCCACGGGTGGCAAACCAGCCAGACGGGCTTCGATAGTACAGCGTTTGTCACTATCGCCGCTCTTGTGGCTGTTCTCATCCGCAAGATGCAATTCGACTCGCTGCAGTTGGGGCGTAAAGCGGCGCAGAGCCTCGGTGACGGTCGCTTCAATGTCGCGAGTCAGATTCTCGCCGGCGTGAATGTGGTTGTCAGTCGTGATGTGAACGAGCATGAAGAAGTGCCTTTCCTCGAAACAGTGTTGCTCTGCTTGGCGGATGTTGCAAGGACGTGTCGTCTGTTGCTAGCAAAACCTTGTTGGCAAAACATGGATCCTAAGTCGTCGGCGTTGGCGAATGTGAATGCGATGGAGCAATGGGACCGACATGTGGCGCATGATAATTAACTAATGGGGCAGCGGCCTTTTTTTCGACGGCGTCTCCTTCATCCGCAGTTCCGGAAGCGGGCCGAAGGAACTGCGCTAGTTCCTCGAGATGGCCGATCGTCTCGGCCAAGGATGTTCCGACGTAGTCTGCGCCGCTGGCGCGCCAGGCATTGTTGTTTTCCGGCGGCTGTTGGATCCCCCAGCGACCGACGATGACTTTCTGATTGGGAAAACGACCAAGCACACGCTTGCATAGATGACGTGTGTGAGCCAGCCCGCCCTCCGGCAGTGAAACAATGAGCAAAGTTGCTGGACGCCGCTCGTCAATGAAATCCAGCACCTCCGAAACCAATTGCTTTGGCGACACAACACTCAAATAAAACTTGCGAGGATCGGCGACTTGCTGAAGCAGGGTGAGCGCCGTGCTGTCAGCTTCGTCTTGGGCCGGACAAGCGACGATGGCTATCGGCTGACGCTCATTTAATCCATTCGGGTGAGGCGATTCGGTAGTGGCCGAGAAATCTTGTTGCTCGGCCAGCGTGCGGATGGTGGCGAGTACGAACTGATGGTCTGAGTCGCTCAACAATCCGGCCCGAAGGTCGTGCTTGGCATGAACGATGGCCGGTACAAGCACCCGATCGCAAAGCTGGACCGGCGAGCACGTCGCCGCTTGCTGGCGCACAATTTCAGCCGCCTCGTCTTCGTCGCGGGCGAGGAGCCGCTGATAGAGATTGACATCGGGAGTGAGCACGGGCTCATCGCCTAGAAGGACATCAATGAATCTTAGGCCTGGGACATATTTTCCGAGGATCACCAAGCACATCGTCAGTGGCGTGGCCAGCATCAGGCCCACAGCGCCCCACAGCCAAGTCCAAAAGATAATCGCCACCATCCACGCGGCCTGAGAAACACCGATGCTTTGACCATACAACCACGGTTCAATCACGAGGTTCGCGGTGAATTCAACAACGATAAACAAGGCGATGACGGATAGCGGCTGGACCCAGCCGTCGGAGACCAACAGACTCATCCCGATCGGCAGGCTGCAGGCGATCCAAGCGCCTAAGTAAGGAATATAGCGCAATAGGCCGCCGGCAAAGCCCCACAGCGCCGCATGCGGGACGCCGAGCGCGAGTAATCCAATCGCAATCGTAATCCCAAAGCCGGCGTTTAGTCCGAATTGGGCCAGGAGATAACGGCTAATACGCCGCCCGGCGTCGTCGAGGGCCTTCGTGGTCAATGTTAGGTAACCGCGGCCAACGAGGGCCAGAATGCGGCTGCGTAAATCGGTGCGAAAAATCAATAGGTACACGATGAGGACAATAACCAAACCCGTGGTCAATACGGGCTCGGCGACCGGCTGCACGCCGTGCAGCAAAGTCGCTAAGCGCGACACGGCAAACTGTTCGACCACGCGAACGGTAACGGCATTGTCTTCTGGCGTAACTTGCTCGCTGGCCGTGCTGCCTGCTGCGGCAGCGGCCACTTCGTGGACGAACTCCTGAACTTTCACCAGAACCGTTCCGCTGCTGTTTCTTCGTACTTCCGCGACACGCTTGGCGACATTGTCTTGATAGGTCGGTAGCTCTGCCAAGAGCTGCACAACTTGTGAACCGACGAGCCAGACTGCACCTGTGAGCACCAAGGTTACTAAAACCACGACGAGCAATACAGCAGGCGTGCGAGGCACGCCGCGGCGCTGTAAGGCGGCGACCACGGGCGCCAGCATGAAAGTGATCAACAAGGCCAGGGCCACGGGAATAAAGACGGGCCGCGCCCAATAGAGGCAAGCCGCGACCAGCACGAAGCAGGCAAACGCCGCCATGCGCGACAGTGCCAGCTGCCAAGCTGAGGTTGCCTCCGACGAAGACATGAGAATGGGCCTTCCCTGGTGCCGCGAAGCACGAGCATCGCGCTAGTTTGTTTGCCAAGCTCGACTAGGCGGCGCGTGGCTTACCAGGGCTTGAGCTTCCATCCCAGGATGAAGCCAATGCCAAGACACGTCAGAGCAGCCACCTCCGGATTCTCGCGAACATATTCGCGAAGGTAGGACATGAAATCGTCCAAAGGACGGAGTTCTTGAGCCTCTTCATGGCGCGAGTTTGGTTCGGCCTCGTAGCCAATGTCAGTGCGGTAATCCATTTTTCTTCCTTTCCTAATTCCAAAAGATTGTCTTCGAGGTCAGAAACGCGGCGATGGTCTGGGAAGTGGCGCTGTACGGTGGGGCGACTGCGCGAGGCGCTTTAGGGTTTCCTTCAACCACTGCCGATTGCGGCGCCATTCAGCCAGCGAGCGATCGAAGATCCTGATGTTTCCTTTGAACGCAAGGCAGGCGGGAATCGCCAGGATGCACGCCAGTACGAGACCGGTGGCCAGGGCGATCGCGAAACTAACGGACAGTGACAGTGTTGTGTTAGCAGTGATAACCAGGGCCAGTGTGGCGAGTGCGATCGGCACGCAGCCAAGCCCGATGATGCCACCGATGGCGATCATCATCACTTCGAGGAGAAGTTTTGCCGTTCCTTCGCGGCAGTCGACGAGTACGAGTTTGCCCTGTAGCTCGGCGAGCGTCGTGATGTCGTGAAGCAGCTCGACCGTGTTGCGAGCAACAGTCCGCGGCGGTAATTCACGCCCGTTGGCCTCAGTATCAACCGGAGCGGTTACTTGCGCTTGATCCACCATGCGATGGCAACTCCTACCAAAAATGCCGTAGCCAAGGCCGCGGCCGGATATTGGCGAATCAGGTGTTCCGTGGGTTTGGTCATTTCATGCAGATCATTGCCGGTGATGAAGGGCCGGCTGGATGACTTGCCGCTATTAGGGCGGGATTTGCCCGAAGTCAAAAAATCGAGGGCCTCGGCGATCATGTGGGCACTCCTGGCGGCCGACCGTTGGAATGGCTATGCGAATCGCCAAAGGCTTGAGCGAGCTGCGTCGTCGCGATCTTTAGACCACCCTGTAAGAGAGTGGCGGCAGCGAGGCCAAGCAGTTCACCGAACAGGCCGCCACGTTTCCGCGGCGCCTGCCCGGCGGTTGTGTTGACGAATAGCTTATGCCTCTTGGCCAGCTCAACGAGCGCTTCCGCGTCGGGCCGCATGACGACGGCCCGCGAAGGAACGATCAAAAAACCCGCGGCGAGGGCAGCCCCTACGCACAGCCAGGGATAAGCCGTCACGTACGAAGTCCAGTCGGCCATTTTGTTCGCGCTGACAACAAGCTCTTGCACGTCGTCACGAAGCTCGGCCCGGATCTCGCGCATCTGGCGCTGAATTTCGTCCGCTTCGGGGGCGGACGAGAATCGATTCTCCTGGCTCATAGGAACGATTCCTTGCCAAAATGCAAACTAGGCCGCTACGACGTGTAGTGCTGAGCGTATTGCTGGAACTGCTTGAACATGGAAGGCGACATAACATGGCTCATGGCGTCAAAAACCTGACGCTTCATTTTCTCGGTCATCGTTGGCTCTGCGACCGCTTCCATTAGCGTGCTGCACAGCGTCTGACTGATGACTACGCCGACTCCCAGGCCAAGGCCGAACATGAGCAGCATCGAAGGCAGCGGATGTTCCTTGACCATTTCGGCTGGACGTTCCATTGCTCCACGAAACTGCTCGGCAACTCGATTCACTGGTTGGGCCACCATGGCTTACTCCTTATTCCTCGTTCAGGGATGATTGGCAAACTTCCGGGCGGCGAACCGCGACTAGCGGCTTCGCAGCGTCAGACCCAACAGCACGCCGACGAGCATGCCGACGCCAAAACACACTGCGGCCGATTCAGCCGGACGGTCTTTGATCATGGTTTCGGCTTCTTCGTACCGCTGCTTCATTTGCTCGGAAGCTTGACCATAGCCGCGGCGGACACTATCGGCGGCTTGCTTGGTGCGGTCTTGCACCGTTTCTACAGCTTGTTGAGCGAATTCACGAGCCGATTCGGCGGCCTGGCTGAACGCACTCGCGCCGCTGGACGTTGCTTGATCCAAGAAGCTTTCGATCGAGCTTCGGGCCTCGCCCGTCTTGCGCTGAATCAGGCCGACGAGCTGATCAACATTGCCCTGGGCCGTCTGCAGATCGTCATTGCTAAGTTGACCCCACTTCTCGCGCAGCTTGCCTTTGAGCTCGTTCCAATTTCCTTGAAGTGTCTGTTGGTTGACCATCTCAAAACTCCTTTGTGGCGGTGAAATACCGGGCCGGGTGAAAAAAATGGGGCGGGATATGTTTTGCGACGGGCCATCTTCGGCCCGCCGCGGTATGCTAAGTCTCTAAGCTTCGGCAATGAGCGAAGCGGCTTATGGGGTCAAGCCACTGGCGGTCGCCGAACGGCACCCGTCAATGCACTGACCAAAAAGAGAACCAAAAACACCACGAACAAAACCTGTGCTATCCAAGCCGCGTCTGCCGCGATGCCCGTAAAGCCGAACACCGCCGCGATGAGCGCGACAATCAGAAAAGTAAGTGCCCAATTCAACATGATTGTGGCTCCTTTCGCCGTGTGTCGGCCTCTTGCGGCGAATTGCCGAAGGCGGCTGACATCCGTAGCATTAGCAATCGGAGTGCCAACATTTTGTTTTTGGCGGAATTGCGCCGATTTTTGCACCGCCCGCGCAGCCGGCAGTCGGTTGTGGTACAACAACTTAGAGCGACCGAAGAGTGAGTTACGGAGGAGCTGGAAGAGCGACCGATGACCGTTTCGCTACGCGCCCTTGCCGAAGAATGCTCAAAGCAAACGGCCAGGATGATTGCGGGAAAAGCCATCGACCGCTGCCATCAGGTTGGCTTGGTACGGTTGCGGCTTGAGTGATCGCGGCTGAACCGCAAAATCAGATTTTTCACATTTCGCCAGTTGTCCAATGCGGCCCTGGCGACAATAGCACCGAGGAGCGCCGGGCATGCCGCATTTGCTGGTGATCGACGATGATCGCAGCGTTCTTCCCTTGATTCGCTCGGCATGCAAGCACATCGACATTGAAGTGCGCTCGGCCGAATCGGCAGAAGAAGGGCTGAAACACCTGAAGGCGGAGCCCCCACGGGTCCTGCTCCTGGACGTTATGCTGCCAGGCGCCAGCGGCCTGGAGTTATTTGAGAGGATCCGCAAGGTAGACGAACGACTGCCTGTCATCTTCATGACCGCTAGTGGCGAAAGCGATACTGCGATCGAAGCGATGAAGATGGGCGCGCTCGACTTTCTAATGAAGCCGCTCGATGTGGCGCGGATCAAGACGCTGGTCGAGCAGGCGCTGGAGATTCGGCGGCTGGCCGAGACCCCGGTCGAACTGCCCGAATACAATCAGCCGCCGGCGGGTGATAGCGAGCTGATTGGCCGCAGCCCGCCCATGTTGGAAGTTTACAAGGCGGTTGGCCGAGTGGCGCCGCAGACGGTAACGGTGCTCATTCGCGGCGAGAGTGGCACGGGCAAAGAGCTGATTGCGCGAGCCATTTATCAACATAGCGACCGCCGCGGCAAACCGTTTTTGGCGGTGAATTGTGCTGCGTTACCTGAGACGTTGCTCGAAAGCGAGCTTTTCGGCCATGAAAAGGGCTCCTTTACCGGCGCCGATCATCGCCGGATCGGAAAATTCGAGCAGTGCAACGGCGGCACTATCTTCCTCGATGAAGTCGGCGATATGGCCCCGCTGCCGCAGGCTAAGTTGCTGCGGCTGCTTCAAGAGCAACGGTTTGAGCGGGTCGGCGGCAATGAGACGATCAAAACCGATGTGCGGATCATTGTCGCGACCAATCGCGATTTGGAATCGATGATCGCGGAATCGACGTTTCGACCCGATCTTTATTACCGGCTCAACGGCTTCACGATCAAAGTGCCGCCGTTGCGCGATCGCGGTGATGATTTGCTGCTGCTGATTGAGGCATTCTTATCGAGGTACTCGCACGAGCTCAATAAACCGCTGCAGCGTGTCTCACCTGAGGCTTTGAAAACTCTGGTCGAGTATCCGTGGCCGGGTAATGTGCGCGAGCTGCAGAGCGTGCTTCGCAAATCGTTGCTCAATACCACCGGGCCGGTGTTGATGCCGGAGTTTTTACCGGAAGAAATTCGTAGCGGCCCTCCGCTCGCAGTGGAGGGGGCTACGGCCGAGGGCGCGGATGGCCTCGCGAGCGACCTGGCTCAACTGTTGCGCAGCCGACTGAGCAATTCTGAAAACCTCTACGCCGAGGCGCTCGAGTTTATGGAGCGCTACGTCGTGACCCGCGTGCTCCAATCTACTGGCGGCAACCAATCGAAGGCTGCCAAAGTACTTGGCATTACCCGCGGCAGCCTTCGCAACAAGACGCACGCCTTGGGGATCAAGATCGGTCAGGTTGTTTCCAGCGGCGAAGCGGATGAAGAACCGGAAGAGGTAGGGAAGTAATTGTCTTTGTGTCCCGCGCACAATAAACGCCCGCGGCCGGAGCGGCAAACGGACCGCTCCAGTCACGGGCCCCCGGTTTCACATTCGCGAGACGCCTCCTAATGCGGAAAATGGCCGAGCAACATCAAAATGAGCAGGATTGCCAGAACGAGGCCGACTCCGCCGCTCGGTGCGTAGCCCCAATCGCGGCTGTAGGGCCACGCGGGCACTGCGCCGAGCAACAGCAATATCAAGACGATCAATAGAATTGTGGTCAACATGATGGATCTCCTTGTTTCGTTCTGGGTTGACCTTCAAGAAACGCAGCTTGCGTGCCGCATTTCGTGACGAAGCGGTAATCCGTTGCTAAATAAGCACTTGTGGCGCTCTATTCACCAATCGCGATTTGCTGGTTGGTCGATAACCGGTCTGGGCGTGTTGCTTGGCACCAGTTAGAGACTAGGGAGCAAATGAGTTCAGAGGCTCTTTAGCTGCCTGAGGCGCGGAGCAAGTCTTCGAGTGCTGCAACGCCGATCGGCTTCGTCAAGTGCTGGTCGAAGCCGGCGGCGAAGGCTTCTTGTCGGTCAGATTCCTGGCCATAGCCAGTGATGGCAACGAGATATGGCCGCTTGGGCAGTTCTAGCTCGCGGATCCGGCGAGCCAGGTCGTAGCCCGACATGCCGGGCATTGCGATGTCGGAGATTACGAAGTCGGGTAAGAACTTTGTCAATTGATCGAGCGCCGCGGCAGCGGAACCGGCCACCTGAACATCTTGCCCTAGTTTTTCCAATAAGCGGCCCATCATGTGGGTGGCTGATTGGTTGTCGTCTACGAGCAGGATTTTTAGTGCCGGCAGAGGCGCGCTAGAGGGGACAGCGGTTTGCGCTTGTTTTGCGGGTGGATTTTTGGCCGCGGCAACGTGGGCCGCTAAATCATCGACGGCGTGCGTCAAGCGATCGAGCTGGGGAAGCATCAGTGACACGAGTTGCCGAACAACTTCGGGGCGATCGGGCTGAGAGCTGAGCAGATGGAGAGCGGACGCAAATGCAGAGAGCGGATTGCGCAGCTCGTGGACGATTTTCGCGAGAGATTTGCTCTCCTCAGCGCCTTGAGCGGGCGACAGGGGGACTGTCAGCGGCACCGCAGGAGCAGGAGGTAGCGGCTCGCGATTAACCATGGATACCTGCGTGATATTTCGTCGCCAGGGCGGCGACGAGTTCGTCGAGCGCTTCGTTGAGCTCGCTGATCGCGGCAGGTAAGCCGCTGGATTGCCGCTGTTTGGCGAGCCGCTCGACTTCGGCGGCAGCGGCGACCGCTCGGGAGGCACCAAAATTGGCGGCAAGGCCTTTTAAAGTATGGGACGCCCGCTCTAAACGTGGCGCGTCGCCGTGCTGATGGGCTTCCTGAACGGTGTCGAGCAAGGCCGGTGCATCGGCGCGCAGGAGACCCGCCATTTCGTGAAAGAGGTCCTCATCATCGCCCATCCGATGGAGAGAACCGCTGTAATCGAAAATCGTAGCCATAACCCGAGAAATATCCGTGGCTGACCCGAGGGTGTCGCCGTATTGAGTAGTAGACCCGCAAGAGGGACCAATGCTCAATTCGTGCCAAACCTCTAGCGGTTACTATAAACCGCAGGGCCCGCAAATCGAACCGCAGCACCGCCCGTGGCAAAAAAGACTAATGCCGACCTCTTATCCTTGTCCATTGTCGAGACTGCCAACACTTTGCCTTTTTCGTCTGTCGTTACCTGGACTGGCATGGTCTCTTGGAGATCTTCGAGTTTTCCGGGCTTGCCGTTAACTGTGATTTTCGTCACCGAATCGACGGAATAGCTGTGTTCTTTACCGCTAGTGTCTTTCATGACGAGGCGGCCGTTGCTGGCTGAGACGACCGTTCCTTTGTTCATTTGGGGATCGCCGGTGGGGGCGAGTTCGACGGGACCGGCCGGGTGTGCGGCCAGTACGACGAGCAAAAAAGCAGCGGACATAGAGGCCTCCGTTCGCCCGAGAGAACGAGACGCCGCCAATGTCGTGCAAACGGGGTGCCGCATGTTTCGGGCAGCCTCAGCGGGCAAAACTGGTCCAACCGGTACCTAGCCGGCTCTCCGTGTGATTTTGAAGCGTTCAGCGTGATTTGACCTAAGCCAAAGATCGGACTTATTGCTCCTGAATGCGGATGCGGCGGTATTCCATTTGGCCGCGGTCGCCTTCGAGGCCGATGGGGCCGGTTTCGGGTAGTTTAGCGCCAGGGGGACCGCCCCACGCATCCTCTAGCACTTCGCCATTACAGGTGCAACGGGCAGCACCGTCTTTGACGACGACGACTAACTCGTTCCAGTCTTGGGGTTTGTAGCCGGGTTTGCTGTATTGGGGTGGACCGGCAACGACGTAGTCGCGGCACTGGAGCTGTGGCTTGCGGATGAAGACGCCGCTGTCGGCGTTGGGCGTGGCGCGGAATTCGAGTTTGAGGGTGAAGTTCTTGGGGAACTCGCGGGTCGTCCAGATCTGCGCGATCTTGCGACCTTCGGAGGGGGTGGTGACGATGAGGCGGCCGTTTTTGGCGACGTAGCGGTCGTCGCTGCTGGCTGTTTTGCCGTCGAAGGATTCTTTCTTTTCGAGCGTCTTCTGATCGCGGAAACCCCAGCCGGTGAGATCGCGGCCGTTGAAGAGGCTTTCGTAACCTGGTTCGAGTTTGAAATTGTCGGGCTCGGTTTCGACGAAGCCGAGCGTGGCGAGAATTGGCCGAATCGCGGCGGCCCACTTGGTGTAGCCGGCCTTGTTGGGATGGAGCAGGTCTGGAAACTCTTCGGGCTTGGCGTCGCCTTCTTTGTTGGCGAAGAGCGTGTAGGTTTCGATGAACGTGACCTGCGGATCGCCTTTCACGGCTTCGGCATAAAGCTTGTTGATTTCCTTGATCTTGTCGGCAGGGCGAGTCTTGGTCGTGGAGCTGGGCATCACCTGGCAGAGGATGATGGGCATCTTGGAGTCGTGCTTTTTCAGCTCGTCGAGGATCCGCTTCACGTTGCCGGCGATGGTTTCGGGTTCGGCTTTGTGGGCGAGGTCGTTGGTGCCGATGAGCAGAATTACACCGGCGGGCTTGAGGGCGATCACGTCGTCTTTGAGGCGAATCAAGACGCCGCGAGAGGTGTCACCGCTGATGCCGCGGTTGGCGACTTTGACGCCGGGGAAGGCGCCGCTGATGTCGTCACCCCAGCCTTGGGTGATCGAGTCGCCCAAGAAGACGAGCGAGCCTTCGTCTTGCTGCTTACGAGTGGCCCATTTTGATCGCCGCTCGAGCCAGAGCTTTTTAAATGATTCCGTGCGGTTAATCGGACCGGCGCCGGGCAAGCCGTCGTCGGTTTCGGGAATTTGGAGTTTTGAGTCCGTTTGGGCAAAAGCCGTCAAAGTAGCAAGAGCGGCTGTATAGATCACGAGAGAGATGGCAAGGAGCCGGGTGGATGATTGGAGTGTGGATGATTTGGGCATGAAGATTCCTTTTCGAAGGCTCGCTATTGGACTTAGGAGTTGTGCGGAGCGCTCAAGTTGGAGGTTTTTTTATTACGGAGGGCCTGAGCGGTGGTTGTAAGTTGTTGGAGCTTATGGATTTGTGAAATTGGGTTGAAATGCTCGTGCGCTCAACTTGAGCGCGACCTTTCGATCTAACTGGTTTGCCTATAGGCCACTCAATTGCAAGGAGGGCAGGGCGCTTGGTTACTAAGACATTAAACCCCAGTAGTGAACAAAAGTTTCGTTGTGGGTGCGAATTTTTTGGGAAGTTTTTTGCGGAAGAGAAATGGTGGGGCGGCGCTCGCTTCGCGAGCTGGTCCCACCCTACGATCATTGGTGGTTTACGATCATTGGTGGTTCACGGAACGCCACGGAGGGCGTTCCCTACAGGCTTATTGGCTACCGGCGACGGGTGGACTGGATTTGGCGGGTAGCTGGCGGATGAGCTCGGAGACGGCGACTTCGAGCTGGCGGTCGCGGCCGGCGAGGTTGTCTTCGGGCGTGTTATCGACGAAGAGGTCGGGCTGGACGCCGTAGTTTTCCATGTTGGTGCGGCCGGTGTCGGCTAGGAAGACTCCAACGGATGGCGTGCGGATCGTGGAGCCGTCGATGAGGCTATAGCTGCCGGTTCCGATGACGGCACCCATGGTTGGTGTGCCGACGAGCTTGCCGAGGCCGAGCGCGCGGAAGCCGGCGGGGAACATTTCGGCGTTGCTGGCGCTACGCCAGTTTTGGAGGACGATTTTGGGGCCGAAATAGCCACGGAAGGGTCGGTCGGTTTGTTCTGTATGCCGCGGCTGCCAGAGTTGGTAGGGCCGCTGGACGAGAATGGCGAGCAATTCCTGTTCGATGTTGCCGCCGCCGTTGAAGCGCTGATCGATGACGAGCGCTTCCTTGTGGCGATTCTCGCGGAGTTCTTTTTCAAACCGGCGGAGCGATGTGGGGTCCATCGCTTTAATGTGCAGATAGCCGAGGCGGCCGCCGGAGAGCTCTTCGACTTTGGCCCGGCGCTCGTTGACCCAGCGCTCGTAGCGGAGATTGCTATACGCAGTCCACGACGTTGGTTCGTAGCGAACGGTCCAGGAGCCTTGGTCGTCGGGTTTGGAATTCAGAGTCAACTTGACCTTCGTATTTAGACGACGATTGTTGAGTGTCTTCCAGAGGCTGTCGCTGGCCTGAATGGGTTGACCGTCGATGGCGAGCAGGTAGTCGCCGACGGAAACCTTGATCCAGTCCTTGTCGGCCGGGCCGTCCTGGAAGACGTGGGAGACTTTGTATCGGCCAGAGGCATTGTCGGGCGTCAATTCAAGGCCAAGGTGGACCGTTTGTAGCCGAGCGTTTTCATTTGGCGGCGAGGCGGCCGAAGCACCGGTGTGCGAGGCGTTGAGCTCGCCGATCATCTCGTTGATGAGATTCATGAGCTCCTGGCGATCGGCGACGTGGGCCACGATGGGCTCGTACTTGGCCCGCGCGGCTTCCCAATCGACGCCGTGCAGCTTCGGATCGTAGAAGCGATATTTCATGGTTCGCCAGGCATCGCCGAACATCTCTTTCCATTCGGCGGGCTTGTCGATCGTTAGCGTGACGTTGAAGGTCACGCGGCGAGCCGTACTGCTCGTGCTAGTGGTTGAGGATTCGGTGGGGCTGCCGCTGGGAGGCGGGCCACCGCCGCCGCGACCGCTGCCGCCGCGGCCACCTGTTGGCGGCCCACCGGTGGAGTTGCCACCGCCGCCAGCGCCACTGATAGAAACCGAGTAGACGTTGTTCGATTGTTGATAAAACAGCGAACCGCGGGCGACGCGGAGGTTGCGAACGAAGCCGCCTCCACCGCGACCGCCGCGGGGGGAATCATCGTCGCCTTCGCTGGGGGTACTCGCCGTCGCAGTGGCGACTGGACGCAGATTTCGGCCATCGTCGGTGCACGTATAAATCGTCGCACCGGAGCCGGGGGCGCCCGTGGTTGAGGTGGCCGAGAAGATCAACGTGCGGCCGTCGCGGCCAGGCGTAAAAGTAGAGACGGAAAGAGAGCCGGTGGCGCCAGTGCCGCCACCACGACCGCCGCGGCCGCCGCCGCCGGTGCGAAGCACGTTACGGGTCCGACGCTTGAGGCCATCCCAGTCGATATTCGGGGCTTTGGGATTGGTGGTCGCTTCAGCGGTGCGGCGCTGCTCAGCGGCACGCCGCTGGGCCGCTTCGGGCGAATTGTCGCCGGCGTCGGTTGGCTCGGGCTCGTTGGGGTCTTTTTCGAGCTTCTCCAGATAGACGACCATCAAGTTCGATTGTGGCCGCTCACCACCGGCGAAATCGCCACCTTCGGTGCGGAGGAAGTACAGCTTTTTGCCGTCAGATGAAAATGCGGGTCGCCGATCGCCGGCTGAATCGAACGTGACCTTCTTCGGTTCGCCGCCGCTGGAAGGCAGGATGTAAATGTCGTCGGTGCGGGTGACGTCGGACATGCTGAAGGCGAGCAGAGAGCCGTCGGGAGACCAGGTGGGGCGGTCGATGGAGCCATATTTTGACGCGAGCAGCTCCTTGACCTCTTCGCCGTCGGCGGTGACGCGGTAGAGCTTGCCGTCGGAGGCGCTGATGGTCAGGTGTGTGCTATTGGGCGACCAGGTGTAGGAGTACTTCAGGGCATCGATGTCTGTCACGCGGCGCGGCGGCGCGGAGCCGTCGGCGGGGACTACATAAATTTCTTCGCGGCCGCTCTCTTGATCAGAGGCGAAGGCGATGAGCTTGCCGTTGGGCGAGAATTCAACGCCGCGGTCGCGGGCGGGGCCTTTGGTGAGTTGCATCAGGTCGCCGTCGTCGCCAACTGGAACCAAGAACAGCTCACCACGGACGGAGGCGACTACGTTTCTGCCGGTGGGAGCAACGTCGTAATCGTCGACCTCGCTATTGACGGTGCGATATTCGGTGAGCGCTTCCTGTGTCTCGGCGTTGATGTTGATCGGGATCGCTTCTGGCTTGCGGGTCGCGACGTCGAGCTTCCAGAGACGAAAATCGCGCTCGAAGACGATCGTTTTGCCATCCGCACTCATGGCGGGGAAACGGACATCGCCGTCTTTGAACGTCGTGAGGCGCGAGGCCTCGCCGCCGCCTTCGGGGACGCGCCAGATGTTGCACTGCGCTTGATCATCACGATCGCTAACGAAATAGAGGTGGCCGTCTTTGCTCCACATGGGCCAGGTGTCCAGGCCGAGGAAGCTCGTCACGTCGCGAAATGATTTCGATTTCAGATCGACGACAGTCACGTCGGTTTGATACGAGCCGCGGTAGCCTTTCCGCCAGTAGGGTTGTCCTTTGCGGTTGACGGCGAGGCTGTTGCCGTCGGGCGAGAAGCAGCCGTAGATGCCGAAGTCGGTTCCGGCTTTCGTTTCGGCGTTACCATCGAGGGGGACGACGTAGAGCGTGCCTAAGAAGTCGTCGCTGCGGTTGGAGGAAAATAGCACGGACTTGCTGTCGGGGGACCAGCCGAGCACGGTGTCGTCGGCCGAGTGGCAGGTCAGTTGCTTGGGCGCGCCGCCGGTCGCGGGGACAATCCAAATATCGAGGTTGCCTTCGCGGTCGCTGGAAAACGCGATCCATTTGCCGTCGGGCGAGAATCGCGGCATTTGATCGCGACCGCGGTGGGCTGTCAGGCGATGGACGTTCTTGCCGCTTTCGTCGGCGGTCCAGATGTCGCCCATGTAGGTGAAGGCGAGCTTGCCGTTGTGGTAGTGCGGGTAACGCAGCAGGCGGGCTTCGTCGCCGCGAATGGTTCCGACGGCAAGGGATGCCAAGAGAAGGGCGAGAGCGCAGCAGGCGGTTTTCATTGCGGGCCTCTGATAAGAGAAGGCAAAGGGCCCACTGATGATAGCGTCGGCGAAAGGCAGTTTGAAGCAAGTGGAGGAGGGCAGTCGGTCGGAAGAATTCCTGCTCCCGAGGAACCTCGGTTGGGCCGTTCTTTTGCAGGGCTCCGGGACCCGGTTTGGTCCCGGCTATAGAAGTGGCCTATGGGAGCGGCAAATCGGTAAATTCGAAGGGGATGTCGATTTCGCCGACTTGCTTGGCGAGTTCCCAGACGAGTGTTGTGGGCACGCCTTGTTGGGGCAAGATCTGAAAATCGATAGCGAGCTTTCCCGAGTCGATCTGCCATGAATTGGGCGGCAACCGATCGCCTTTTTCATTGAGCAGGCGAAGGCTGCTGATCAAGTCGCGATCGCTCCGTGGAGGCCAGCCAAAGTCACTGGTCTCGCCCACGCCCCAGGAGCCGACGTGAAGGAGGTGGGCGTTTCCGCCTTTCTTTTCAAAACCGCGGAAGGCGAATGTTGCGCCGCCGACATTCTTGTTCTGTTCCTTTGCGGATAACGGCTGGTCGATTTGCCATTTTTCGGTAGCCAGCGTCGAAAGAAAACCGTCGAACTCGCCACTGAGCTTGGCGATGCGACGGACACTAGAGTCGGGCAGCTCGGCAATCGCTTTGAGCCGCCAAACGAGCGGTGAGATAGATTTGGCATCGATTGCCCAGTTCCAATCCGGTCCCACGGACTTTAGTGCTGTGCCTGTTTCACTCTGCAGTTCGATCTTGCGGCCTTCGGGATAGCCGCGTGTCTTGAGTTTCGGATCAATAAGAACCAGCAACTCAGCCACGACGCGTTGATTTCCTTGAGGTTGGCCGTTTGAGGCAAGGTCGGTTGTGCGGCTGATGGAGTTGACGACGACGAGGAACGGGCCGGCCGCGGAGGCTGGACCTAGCGGGCTGTGCATCGATAGGCCCAGCGACAGGCCGGTTGGGCTATCGCTCAGTTGAAAGCCGTCTTCGAACGCGATGGGTTGCTTCAGGTCGGCCGACAGTGAGCGGACGACCGCCCAGAACGGTTGCTTGTCGAAGTTGACGCTGAGGGGTGGGCGGTCTTGCACCGCGCCCTCGAGCTCGTAGCTCACCTTGATCCCGGCCTGCTCGCAGACGCTCTTCAAGACGTCGGCGGGCTTTGCATTTTGCTTTTTCAGCGAGATCAGCGTCGGCCCGCCGAGCATTTCGCCGACAGCAGCGGCCGAATAGTGCTTGGGAGGCGGATTTTGCGGCTGAGCCAATGCAGTCGCGGTAGTCGCGGCAGTGATTGTCAGAATTAGGAGTGGAACCGATACTCGGAAGGAAAGTGTCATCGCACAAACTCCGCTGCTCGCCAGTTATTTTGGGTTGCGCGGGGCCGATTATATCCTGCCGAAAACCGACACGCTCAATGCACACGGAAAAAGTAACTTGGGGCGGACTGAGGACGATCGTCGCACATGACTTGCCAGAAGGTGAGAGCCCTGCGCTCGCTGCCGTGCTTTGTCATGGCTATGGCGCTCCGGGGACTGACTTGGTTGGGCTGGCAGAGCCGCTGTTGACTGGACCAGACGCCAGAAGACTTGCGCTCATCTTTCCGGCAGCGCCGCTTGATCTGGCGGAGCAAGGAATACCGGGCGGGCGGGCGTGGTGGCACCTTGATCTTGATCGGTTGATCAATCGGCGAACGCCGGAAGTGCTCGCGAAGTTTCGCGGCGATTGTCCGGAGGGCCTGCCTGAAGCTCGGGAGGCGCTCGTCGCTTTGCTCAGCGACGCGGGGCGGCATTTCGACCTGACGGCTGATCGCTTCGTTCTGGGCGGATTCTCGCAGGGCTCGATGCTGGCGACGGATGTGTCGCTGCGACTGAAGAAACCGCCCGCCGGACTATGCATTCTTTCCGGCGGGCTGATTAATGAAGCCGAGTGGCAGCGGCTCGCGCAGGAGCGCGGGCCGCTCGATGTTCTGCAAAGTCACGGCCACTACGACTCGATTTTGCCGTTCGAAGCGGGCGCGGCGCTGCGCGATATACTGACTTCAGCCGGGGCGAACGTTGAGTTTCAAGCTTTTTATGGCGAGCACGAAATACCGATTCAAGTGCTACATAGGCTAACGCACTTCATTCGAGACAAAGCTACGGCTAGTAAGTAGGGCTGGGGCGTTTGCCTTCAACCCGCCTTTGCGGCGCCGGCAGTTACCACGGCTGACTTTGGATCGCGAAGGATTCGCGTTAGCTTGTCGACGCCGTCTTGCTCGTCTTCCAGGATGTTTTCCAGGAAGACCACGAGCGCCCGATCGCCTTCGGCCAATACCAGGGCGTCGTTGTAGCATTTCACGGCTTTGGATTCGAACTCCAGGGCGTAGTTGAGCATCTCGTTCAAGTCGTTGCTTTGCTTGATGGCATTCCGCTCAACGGTCGGCAGTCCGCCGAGGGCGACGATTTTCTCGCCGACGAGTTTGGCGTGTCCGAAGGACTCCTTGGCACTGTCGAAAAACATCTCGGAGTAAACTTCCCGCAAGAGGCCGGCGACGACGAAGCCGGCTTGGGCGTACTGGGCGACGCCGGTCCACTCGTGGCGGAGGCATTCGTTGAGCTTTTCGATCAGTTTCTGCTTATCCATGGCTTCACTCCTCTATGTTGTCGCCTATGTTGTCGCCCAGCTTGATGGCGGTTGGGACCAATTCTAACGTCCTTCGGCTAGTCGGAAATGCGCTGTTAAGTCTTTTTGTACAAACGATTTAGGGGAAAATTTTCGTGATACGCAGTCTCATTTGCGCACGCTTTTTCGGGGAATGAGTTCGGCAAATGCTGGTTTTTGCACAAATTGTGCCGGCCCTGGCCCCCACTTGGGGAGATAACTTAAGTGCAAACGTAGATTGTCAATGGAATCTATCTTCTGTAAAGTTAATCGCACATCTCGGCATTTCAGTCGCGATGTTGCCGGATTGGTGCTTAAATACTGCTGCAAGCACACTGGCACCAGCAAGTTGCGCCCCGCAAATAGGCGGTCGGAACGATTGGAGAGGTCGGCCTGACGAAAGGCCGGCGCGGGCGCAAAAGTCCAAGAATGGATTTTCACTATGAAGCTCTCCCGCACCGTTTCTTATGCTGTCAGGGCCACGCTCCAGCTGGCCCAGCTTTCCGCACAGGGCCCCGTGCCGTGCAGCAAGCTGGCGGCCGAGGGCAATATGCCCGAGCGGTTTTTGCTCCAGATTCTCCGCAATCTGGTGACGCACGGCATCTTGCGTTCGACGCGTGGCGTTGATGGCGGCTATGCCCTGGTGAAGCCAGCGAACGAGATTTCGCTTTTGGAGGTCATTGAGGCGATTGAAGGTCCGTACGACTCGACGCTCGAAACGAGCGAAGGCTTGTCCGAGGACTCACAGAATAAGCTGAAAGAGGCGCTGGGCCAGGTTACGCAGACGACACGGCGGCAGCTTGAGTCGATCAAACTATCCGCGCTCCTCAAGCCCCCGGCGCCGCAACACGTTTAGCGGACGCCAGCCAAGACGCGCGTGCAGTCGCTTGCTCCTTGCGAAATCCTCGCTCACCCGATCACCCGCTACATGCGGTTTGACTTCTGTCGGGTGCAGAGCGATCAGACGGTGGGGGAGGCCCTCGCTGATCTGCGCGTGCAGCAGCCGCAGGGACGGATCATCTATTTCTATGTGATGGACGAAGTCGATCAGTTGCTCGGCGTGGTGCCGACTCGGCGACTGCTGCTAAGTCAGCCCGAAGCGAAAATTGCTGAGCTGATGGTCCGCAACGCGGTGACGATTCCTTCGACGGCGAGTGTCAAAGACGCGTGCGAATTGTTTCTTGCGCATCGATTTTTGGCGTTTCCGGTGGTCCACGACGGAAAAATGGTGGGGCTCGTCGATGTGGAGCTGTTTGCCGAAGGCATCGACGACCTGGAGCAGACGAAGCAGCAGGAAGATTTGTTTCAACTGATGGGCGTGCATCTGAATGCGGCGCAGCAGACGTCGCCGCTGGCGGGCTTCACGAGTCGGTTTCCGTGGCTGTTGTGCAATATTGGCGGGGGCATTCTGGCGGCGATTTTGACGTATGCGTTTGAGCCGCTGTTAGCGAAGGTCGTTTCGCTAGCGTTGTTCGTGCCGGTGGTGCTCGGATTGAGCGAGAGCGTGGCGATTCAGTCGGTTACGTTGGCGCTGTTGGTGTTGCATGGGCAGCGGCCGAGCTTGGCAGTGCTGCGCGATCGGTTGTCGCGGGAATTGCTGACGGGTGTGCTGCTGGGCGTTGCTTGCGGCACGATCATGGCGCTTGTCGCGGTGGCCTGGCTGCACCACACGAAAGTGGCGTTGGCGCTATTTGCCGGCATTGGCGTCGGTATTGCGGGTTCTGCTGTTTTTGGACTGGCAATGCCGTACGTGCTGCGCCTGTTGAAGCGCGATCCGCAAGTTGCGGCTGGGCCCATCGCGCTGGTCGTTGCGGATATGCTCGCGCTGACGATGTATTTCAGCGTGGCGTATTGGCTGCTGGGCTGAGTGTTGTTTGAAGTGATTGTGGCATGACGATCTGAAGGTTGTTCGCGCTGCGAAGTATGTCGAGATAGATGCCGCGATTTTGGCCGCCCGGGCCGAATGGAAGATCTTGGTGAACAATGACGACGGGTTTTTTCGGCTGCAGCCAGGACCGATCGCTTAGGCACTCCTCGAAGGCGTCCCAATTCCAGCCGAAGTAACGGGGAAAGCGAAGGGCATGGGCAAAAATCGCGAATAGCTTTTGCTTGCTGCGGATGCCGGGCGGTAGGCGGACCATAATTGCCGTTGGATCGTGAAAATCGGCTGGCGACTCTACGAATACAAAGTCCACCTTGTCGCTCGTCTTACGTGAATCGCTCATTCGTTGAGCCGCTGAAACGTGCGGTAATGATCGGGCGTGTAAAAAGTTTCGCCGTCGCGGCCAACGACGATTCGCTGGGGACCGGGACCATTAACGCCGGGAGTTGGCTGTACGAATTCGTGATAGTAGCCGGGCGGCTTGCGCGGCAGTCGTCGCTCGCGATTCTGGAAAACGATTCCGTCGTGTGAAAATGACAATCGTTTGTCGTGGTTGATTCGTGCGAGCGTTGGGCCTACATCCACATCGCCGCGAAATATGACTCGTCCATCCCGATCGCGAATGGTTTGATTGGCGATAATCGTTTGGGCGATTGGCGAATCGCTGGATGTCGTCGCGTCCTGATTCGGTTGAGTGGTTTCGGGCGCAGTGCCTTTTGGGACGGGGGGACGAACTTGAGGCCGCTGCCAACTGTTGTACGCCACATAGCCGACGACAACGGCGACAATGGCGATCCGCGGCCATGCGCTCGGATTGCTGTTTTTTGGGCCTGAAGACCGACTAGGCATTTGACGTTGAAATCGGAAGCCGAATACCGGCAATTTTTAATAGCCAGCGGCGAATAACTCGCTAAACCATCATAGCGCCACACCCAATCTGCGCACACACTGGCAACCGCTCGGCTAGTGCGCTAAAACTACAGTACTCTTCCAGACCAAACTGCGATCTCGGAGCCGTCCATGGGCATTCGCCTTGAAGTCCTTCAGTATTTTGACGAAACGAACCGCTCGCTCGTGCACCGCGTGCCGCCGGAGGGCTCGACTGACATCAAACTGGGCGCGCAGCTCATTGTTCAGCCGAACCAGGAGGCGGTTTTCGTTAAATCGGGCAAGGCGCAAGATAAATTCGGCCCCGGGCAATATACGCTGACGACGTATAACGTTCCGATCCTCACGCGAATCCTGACCATTCCGTGGGAGAAGTCGCCGTTTCAGGCCCAGGTGTATTTCATCGGGACGCAAACGTTTCTGGATCAGAAATGGGGGACGCGGCAGCCGATCACGGTGCGAGACAAGGATTTTGGCATTGTGCGGCTGAGGGCTAATGGCAAATTCGCATTTCGTGTGAAGGATTCGGTGAAGCTGTTGGATGAACTCGTCGGCACGCAAGGCAAATACACGACGGAGGACGTCACGTCGTACCTAAAGGACCTGATTGTTTCGCGGCTGACCGATTTGCTGGCCTCATCAAAAGTGAGCTTGCTCGATTTGCCGGCGCAATTCGATGAGTTGGGCGGTGGCGCGACGAGTAAGATCGGCGAGGAGTTTGGCAAGTATGGGCTGGAGCTGGTTGAGTTTTTCATCAATGCGATTTCGCCGCCTGAGGAAGTTCAAAAAGCGATTGACGCGCGCAGCTCGATGGGCGCGATCGGCGATCTGCAGGCGTATACGGTTTATCAAGCTGCCAACAGCATGCGGAACATCGCCGACCAGGGTGGAGCAGGGGGGGCGGCAGCGGGACCGATGGGAATGGGCATGGGCGCCGGGTTCGGAATGATGCTTCCGGGAATGATCGCCAATGCGATGCAAAGTGGCGCGAAGGTGAATCCGAATCAGTTTCAGGCACCTGGGGCCAGCGGCGGCGGGGCAGGGCAGGGGAGCGGGCCCGATTTCTCCGGTCTGGGCCGAGCTGCACCGGCTGCGGTTGCTGATCCCAAGCAACTTTTGCGTTCGGTTGCACAATCAACCGGCTGGCAGTGCCTCGAATCGGGTGATTCCTGGCAAGTTGTCGTGCCGATTGGCTCATTGCGCAAGCAAACTGTCGTTGTTCGCTTCGATCAGAAGGACTCGGACGGTCATCCGCTCGTTTCGTATTCATCAGCGTGTGGACCCAGCACGCCGGAAAATGCGATGCAGCTATTGAAATTCAACGCCCAAATGGTGATGGGGGCGTTTGGCATTCAAAGCACACCCAGTGGCGATGTGGTCGTCGTTTGTGCGAGCCAGTTGGCGGCAACGAGCACGGCCCTCGACGTTAGCCGCACGATTACGGCGATTGCTTGGCAGGCGGACAAGGTTGAGGAGCAAATTGTGGGCGGTGATCAGAACTAATGCCTAGTTAAGCCGCGGCGTTGTAGAGCCGGGCGGGAGTTAGTCGCCAGCGGCCGTCGCCCATGAGCTCCAATACGTTTTGATGGTAATCACGAATCGAATCGTGGTGGCTGACGCTGACAACTGTCGTGCGAGTGGCACTTAACAGTTGATAGAGACGCTCCTCGTTGCGCGCGTCGAGGGCGCTGGTAGCTTCGTCGAGCATCGCGTAGCGCGGCTTGGCGATCAGTACGCGGGCGAAGGCCAGGCGCTGCTGCTCGCCGATCGAGAGGACGTGTCCCCAGTCGGCTTCGGCATCCAGTCCGCCGAATTGTTCGGCCAGCCGCGGCAGATTAACGCTGTCGAGAATTTCTAAAAGATCATCGTCGAAGTGGTAACGGCTCGTGAATGGGTAAAGCAGTTGATTGCGCAAGCTGCCGAGCACCATATAGGGCCGCTGGGGCAAGAACATCATGTGCTTGAGGCCGGGACGGACAATCGTCCCGCTGCCAGACGGAGTAAGACCCGCGATCGCACGGAGCAACGAGCTTTTGCCGCTGCCGCTTGGTCCCATGATCACCAATCCTTGATTGGGCCGCACTACTGCGGATAGGCCGTTGACGATCCATCGCTTGTCGTCGGGAGTTCGCAGTGACAGACGATCGAACGCCAATTCCTTTCCGCGAATCATCCGAACCTTGGAGTTTCTACTGCGCTCGCGCGGCTGCCGCTTTAAAAAATTGACAAACGTATCCAGGCGCTCAATTCCTGCTGCGAAGCGGCTGAAATCATCGAATCGATCGACGAGCACCGCCAATGCGGTGAGGATTGCCGTAAAAGCGCCGGTTGCTTGAACGGCTCTGCCGACTTCTAATTCGCCCGACAAGACGCGGGGAGCGATGATCGCGCTGGGAATAACGAGCGTCAAGAATTTATAGGCATAGCCGAACAAGTTCAGGACGAACTGCCGGTTGATCAGTTGGGAGTTGTTCTGAAACAACGCGCGAAAGCACAGATGCAACTGGGACAGCTCTTGCTCCTCGCCTCGATAGAGGGCAATGGACTCCGCGTTTTCGCGAACGCGGATCAACCCGAACCGGAAATCGGCTTCTTTCTTAAACTGCAAAAAGTTGAGACCAATCATCACACGCCCGAACAAAAGCGTGGTCAGCAGTGTTCCGACGGCGGCATAGATGATGAGAAAACAAACGAGCGGGCGGGAGATACCCCACAGCACGCCGCTGAACGCGGCGACCTGAATTACCGACGTCAGGAAAACTTGGAGGAAATAGAGTGATTTTTGGGTGAAGGTGCCAACGTCTTCGGCGATGCGTTGGTCGGGATTGTCGATTTTCGAGTCCTGCGAATTGACGTCGTAATAGGCTCGGTTGTTGAAATAGCTGCCGAGAAATTTACCGGTGAGCCAGCGCCGCCAATGGATGCCGAGGTTGTCGCGCACAAAATAATGCAGCGCGTAGAGGGGTACGGCGATTACCAGGACCGCCAGGCATTCGTAGACGTTTTGCCAGAAGCGGTCGGCATCTCTCTTCGCAAGGGCCGAAGTAAACTCACCCGTTTGCTGGTTCAGGAGCACTTCGGTCCATACTTGCCCAAAGAGAAGCACAACCATTCCCAAGAGGAGGGCCCAGGCGGTTCGCTTTTTCTCCGACAGCCAATACGGCGACGCAATCGACGTGAACCGGCTCCACAAATGACGATTGATCTTGACCATAATGCTCGCTGGCACTGCCAGCAGCAAGCGATAACATGCTGGCGCGGATACACTCCGCGTCTTGCTGTGAGACGGACCGGTACTAAACGGGCCCGGTACGGGTCAACACCAAAGAAGGGCGGACAATCGGGCGCAAATTGGCCTTGTGGGGCCAGTAATGACCGACACACGACAGCCGAAGATTGCGGCTGTTGTGATTTGGTCTGCGCAGCAAAGCGAACCTCACGTGCCCCGTTCATTGTCCCTTTCGGCGCGGCAAGTTAGAGTGAAGGTCGGGCCTGCTTCTCGCGTTTAACCCGCAGCCAATGCGCAGGCTCAGAGTTAGGTTTTTGGTGTCGCCGTCGCCTACGGCTCCGGTTAAACGAGGGAGTTTGAAAAGTGAAACGTGTTGGTTTAGTTGGTTGGCGGGGGATGGTCGGGTCGGTTCTGCTCGAACGCATGCAGGCCGAGGGCGATTTTGCTCATTTTGAACCGGTGTTTTTCACGACGAGCAATGTCGGCGGCTCGGGGCCGAAACTACGTGGGGCAGGGCAGGGGGGGAAGCTGCTGGATGCGAAGAGCATCGAGGCTCTCCGGGGCATGGAAGTCATTATTACCTGCCAGGGTGGCGACTACACCAATGAGGTTTATCCGCAGCTTCGCGGAACCGGCTGGACCGGCTACTGGATCGATGCGGCGTCGGCACTACGGATGAAAGATGACGCCGTGATCATTCTCGATCCGGTCAACATGCACGTTATCAAGGATGCCCTTAGCCGGAGCGTAAAGAATTATGTGGGTGGCAATTGCACGGTTAGTTTGATGCTGATGGGGCTGCAGGGTCTGTTCTCCTCTGGGTTGGTTGAGTGGATGACGAGCATGACGTATCAGGCCGCCAGTGGCGCAGGGGCGCAGAACATGCGCGAGCTGCTCAAGCAGATGGCCGTCGCGAGTGGCTGCGTCCGTGAGCAGCTGGCCGATCCGGCGTCCGCCATTTTGGAAATCGACCGCCGCGTCGCGGAAACGATTCGCAGCGCGTCCTATCCCACTGAACATTTCGGCGTTCCGCTCGCTGGCAGCCTCATTCCCTGGATCGACAAGGACCTGGGCGACGGCCAGAGCAAGGAAGAATGGAAAGGCCAGGCGGAGACGAACAAGATATTGGGGTTAAGTGGTGACAAGGCGATTCCGGTGGATGGCGTGTGCGTTCGCGTGGGCGCGATGCGCTGCCATAGTCAGGCGTTGACGATCAAGCTGACCAAGGACGTGCCGGTTTCTGAAATCGAAGACATGCTGGCAGCCGCTAATGATTGGGTCCGTGTCGTACCCAACGAAAAGGATCGCTCGATCCGCGAGCTGACGCCCGCGGCCGTCACAGGCACGCTGCACGTTCCCGTCGGCCGGCTTCGCAAGCTCGATCTCGAAAAGAGCGCGGCCGGCCGCTACCTCACCGCCTTCACTTGCGGCGATCAATTACTTTGGGGTGCCGCCGAGCCGCTGCGGCGGATGCTGCGGGTTTTGTTGGACGTCTAATCGCACATGCCGACGTTCAAATTGACTCTGGCCTACGACGGGACTAACTTCGCCGGCTGGCAACGGCAGCCGAAATACCGAACGATCCAGGAGGAGTTGGAAGCTGCTCTGGGTCGTGTGACGACGTGGCGGCCGATCTGCTTTGCGAGTGGCCGGACCGACGCGGGCGTCCATGCCCTCGGGCAAGTCGTTAGCTTCGATTCGGCAACTCGGCTGGAAGGGGCCGAAATAACCAAGGCCGTCAATGCCGAGCTGCCTGACGACATGCACGTCTTCGCGGTCGAGCGGGCGCCCGACGGCTTCCATGCGCAAAAGGATGCTGTTCGCAAGCGCTATCGCTATCTGCTCGAAGACGGCCGCACGCGCGATCTCTTCGCTCGCAACTACCTGTGGCACATTTTTCAGCGATTGGACGTCGAGGCCATGCAGGCCGGTGCGAATACGCTCCTTGGCACGCATGACTTCATCAGTTACGAGGGGGCAGGTTCATCGCGGCTGACGACAGAACGCACGATTTTCGATCTGCTAGTCGAACGGCGTCCGTCGGAACTGACCGAGCGAATCGCGATTGAGGTTGAGGCCGACGGCTTTCTCTACAATATGGTCCGCAAAATCGTCGGCACGCTGGTGCAAATCGGCAAAGGCAAGGAAGCCATCGACTGGCCCGCCAGGGTACTCGCACTCCGCGACCGCAGAAAAACCGGGATGACCGCGCCGGCGCAGGGACTGTATCTGGTTGGAGTGCAGTACGAGGAGACAAGCCAATGCGGAGTGCGGAGTGCGGAATGCGGAATCGAGGAAGAGGAGGCACCTCAATAGGTCTGAAGTCGGCTTTAATTCAAATTCAAGATCCAAATCCAAATCTCACATGCGCGTCGCCCACATTATCACCCGCATGATCATTGGCGGCGCTCAGGAAAATACTCTTTACAACTGCGACGATCTGATCGACCTGTTCGGCGACAGCGTTTTACTCATTACGGGTCCTGCAATCGGACCAGAAGGCGATTTGCTAGGGCAGGGGAGGGGAGCGGCGGTTCCGACCAAGGTCATTCCGAGCTTGCGCCGCGCGATCGATCCGTGGCGCGATTCGACGAGCTATTTTGCCCTCGAGCGGGCCATCCGAGAGTTCAAGCCGGATGTTGTTCATACCCATAGCGCCAAAGCCGGGTTCCTGGGCCGCCTCGCCGCTTCCTCCCTGCACGTTGCGGCAATTATTCACACCGTTCACGGCGCTCCGTTCCACGACTATCAATCGCCCGCAGCGCGAAATCTTTTTCGGTGGTGCGAGTGGCACGCTGCTCGCCACTGCCACGCGCTGATCAGCGTCGCCGATGCGATGACGGATCTCATGGTGCAGGCAAGAGTCGCGTCGCGGGATAAATTTACAACGATCTATAGCGGCATGGATGTCGAGCCGCTGCTCAAGGCCGACGAACATCGGGCGGCGATGCGAAGCCAACTTGGTTACGAGCCGCAGCACGTCGTGATCGGAAAAATCGCCCGTTTGTTTCATCTCAAGGGGCACGAAGACGTCATTCGCGCTGCGACGGAAGTGATCAAAGCCAACGACAACGTGCGTTTCCTGTTTATTGGCGACGGGCTCCTCCGGGACAACCTGCTAGGCCAAATCCAATCCGCTGGACTGTCAAAATACTTCCACTTTGCCGGCCTCGTTCCGCCGGCTGACATTCCGAAATGGATTGGCGCTATGGACATCTTGGTTCATGCCAGTTATCGCGAGGGATTGCCACGCGCGTTGCCACAAGCCCTCATCGCTGCCAAACCGGTCGTGGCCTACGACATCGACGGTGCTCGCGAAGTTGCCATCAGTGACCAAACCGGATTTCTCACGTCGGCGCACTGGAACGCCCTCGTCGAGCCGCTTACAAAACTCGCCACCAGCCCGGAGCTGCGCGGCCGCCTTGGCCAAACCGGCCGAGTTCGGTTTACCGATCAATTCCGCCATGAGTTCATGACCCGCCGCGTCCGCGAACTCTACGAGCGAGTACTGTCTGAGGGGCAGAACCGGCCTTAGACATGTCGCCCGCTGCTGTTTAGAATCGTGCCATGAGCCGGCCTCGCGATTTTCTTGGTTCTTATCGTCTGGCGCGATTGATTCGCGTCGGTATCACCACCGAAGTTTGGGAAGCGGTGAAGACCGATGATCCCACGCGCTATGTGCTGAAGGTGATTAAGCGCGACAAGAAGACCAAAGAAGAAGTCGCCGCGATGAAGAACGAGTATGAGTGCGGCAAATCGCTAAAGCATAAGAACATCATCAAAATCTATGATTTCGCCACGACTCCGGAATCGACGTATCTCGTGATGGAGCATTTCGAGCACGAGAACTTAAAACTTCAACTCCGCTCAGGGCCAAAAGATGTCGCTCCCTTCGCTATCAAAATCATCGAGCAGGCCGCCGAAGCGCTGTTCTATTTCAACAGCGAAGGGTGGATTCATCGCGATGTGAAGCCTGATAATTTCCTTGTCAGCAACGAGGGGGTCGTCAAGCTCATCGACTTTGCCATCTCGGTCAAGCAGAAAAGCGGAATTGCGGCCATGTTCGGCTTCGGTAAGTCGGCAGTACAGGGCACCCGCAGCTACATGTCGCCTGAGCAAATTCGCAATCAGAATCTCGACCCCCGGGCGGACGTCTATAGTTTCGGCTGTTCGGTGTTTGAGTTACTCTCCGGCAAGCCGCCATTCACGGGGACCAACGCCGATGAGCTTCTAAATAAGCATCTGACCGGTGCAATTCCGAACATCCAGGTTTACAACGACAATGTCACGCCGGAGTTTGCCAACCTCCTCAAGAAGATGATGGCGAAGCGCCGCGAAGAGCGGCCCGCAACGTTTCTCGATTTCTTGAGAGAGTTCCGCAAGATAAAGGTCTTCAAAATCCTGCCCAAGCCACCGAAGCCTGATGAGAAAAAAGATCACCGCAAGGGTTTCGATGTTTGACCTTGCATGGCGAGTGGCAATCCATAAAACTGCATGCCGCTGGTAATCGCATAAATCATGGCTACTGACGCAGCCGAACCATCTACAGCTACCACTTCAGTGCCCGGGCTCGACTTCGAGCAGCCGCTGGTCGAGCTTGATGCGCGACGCCGAACGCTGGAGCAAGCTACGGAACGCACGCCAGCGCAGGACGAAGCGCTGCGGCAGCTGCGCCGCGACCTGGCCGAGAAGACGCGTCAGATTTATTCGAACCTGACCCCCTGGCAAACGGTTCAAGTCGCCCGCCACAAAGATCGCCCATACACGTCCGACTATCTCGCCCTGGCGTTCGAAGAATTCGTCGAGCTCCACGGCGACCGCCGGTACGGTGACGATCGCGCGATCCGGACGGGGTTCGCCCGTCTCGACCGCTACAAGGTTCTGGTTGTCGGCCATCAAAAAGGCCGCACGTATAAAGAACGCAGCGCCTGCTATTTCGGTTGCGCTCATCCGGAAGGCTACCGGAAGGCTATCTCGAAGATGAAGCTGGCCGAGAAGTACGGCTTGCCGGTGATTTGCCTAATCGACACACCGGGCGCTTATCCAGGGATTGGCGCCGAGGAGCGCGGCCAGTCGCAGGCGATCGCCGAGAACATGTATGAAATGTCGCGCCTTAAGACGCCGATTATTTGCGTTGTGATCGGAGAGGGTGGGAGCGGCGGCGCACTAGGCATCGGCGTCGGTGACCGTGTCGCGGTGCTCGAGTTTTCGTACTACTCCGTTATTAGCCCCGAAGGCTGCGCCGGCATTCTCTGGAAGAGCCACCAATATGCGGAGAGGGCCGCCAACGCGCTGCGATTCACTTCGCAGGACCTATTACGGCTGGGTGTCGTCGATCACGTCATTCCGGAGCCGCTCGGCGGGGCCCACCGCGACCCCCATCAGATGGCTATGCGGGTCAAACAATACCTGACGCGTTCGCTCCGAGAATTGGTCGCGTTGTCGGCCGACAAGCTGCTCGACGGCCGCTACGACAAGTTCCGCCGCATGGGCGTCTTTCTGGACGATCCCGCGGCCTCGGCAAAGGCGAACGGCCGGGAGTAGGGCGGCACTTCGAAGTCGCTTTTTGAGCCTATTCCCAACGTCCGATAATGTTTCTTATGTTCGATTCCGGGCTGGTTTTTCCTAGGGAATCGAGCAAATCGGCGTTTTGGTAAGCGAGCCCTGCTCTTACCAACGCCGTAAGCCGTTTTCAGATTGCTGCGGCACGGGTTGAGCTTCGATTCGACCAGCCGTTTGCGGGGATCGCGGCAGCTCTGACCGCGGCTGAAATGCACCGGTCGGGAAGTTGCCGGACGGCGGCGGCTGAGTCGGCGGCGGCTGGGTTGGCGGCGGCTGGGTTGGCGGCGCGGATTTGCCGCTGAAGACGGCTTCCAATTCTTGTTGCCAGGCTGGTGCTTTTTGGGTCGCTGACCTGACCTTCATTTCGGCGTCGGTCCAGGCCGCTGGCAATTGTCCGGGCGGGCCAACGGTATGCTCGTGCGGGATTTCCCGGTCAAGCCGGTCAAGATACGGGCCGAGCACGTCGTGCAGTTCACGCGGGATCATCATGTCGGTGCGGTCGAGAAGCACGGCGATGTAATAGCCAGACTTCGAGCTGCAGATGGCACGCCGCTGGTCGTCGCCCAGAAGTGCGACGGAAAACAGCGTGATCAGAACACACAGGATCACCCCCTTCGCGGCGCCGAAAATCGCTCCCAGTTGACGATCGAATTCCTTCAGCTTAACGCGCTCAATAATCTCGCTGATGAGATTGAAGGCGATCCAAACGATCAGGCCCGTTCCGAGAAACAGAATCAGCATCGACAGGAAGATGTTCCAGGGCGGCGAGGCCGTGATGACATTTGCTAGCGGCATTCGGAAGTGCAGGGCGACGAAATAGCTCAGGCCCAGGGATAGAATCGAAGCGATCTGCCACGCTAGCCCTTTCCAGGCGCCCCAAATGACAGCCAGCCCAAGCACAATCAGCATCAAGATGTCGTACGCCTGCATCCTTGCAGCTCCGTGGAAACAAAGTGGCCGCGAAATATAGCAAGCAGTGGCGGCCGGCCGAAGAGCAACTGCGATTGCCATTGGCCGGTCGGGCAGGGGGTTGGTACGCTTCGCGACCATGGCGGGCTTCCAAACCCATATCACCGTCAGCACCGTCACCGGCGTCGCCTACGGCGTGTGGGGCTATCAGTGCGGCGCGCCGATTCAAACTTGTTTGCTATCCGGAGCGCTGTGCAGCGTGTCTGGCATGCTGCCCGATCTCGACAGCGACTCGGGCCGGCCCGTGCAGGAAATCAGCGCGCTCGCCGCTGCCGTCGTGCCGCTGCTCATGCTCGAGCGCTTCAAAGACTTTGGCTGGTCGCATGAAACGATGGCGGTCGTCGGTGCAGCGATGTATGGCGCGATTCGTTTCGGTGCGGCCGAACTATTTAAGCGCTACACCGTTCACCGAGGGATGTGGCACAGCATTCCGGCGTGCCTGGCTTGCGGCTTGGCTGCGTTCATCATCGTCTCCGGACCTGATCTGGCGATTCGCCTTTTCAAAGCGGGCGCCGTCTCGCTCGGCTTCCTCACGCACCTCGTCCTGGACGAGATCTGGAGCTTCCGCGTAACCAGCGGCCGACTCAACGTCAAAAAATCGCTGGGCACTGCGCTCAAATTCTTCGGCAGTGACCGTCTCGCCAACGCCACGATGATTGGCCTGCTGGGCCTGCTCAGCTTTATCGCCGTCGGCGACCCGATGCTGATGAACCGATACGGGTATCAGCTCACCGTCGGCCACCAAACTGCCGAGCAGTTCTTCCACAACGCCTTACAGTTCGCGGGCACACAGCCCAAGCCCGCGCCGGAAGCCGAAACGATGCAGCGCTAAAATCGCTTCCGGCTATCGAGCAAGATCGTCACGGGTCCGTCGTTTACGAGTTCCACGTGCATCATCGCGCGGAACTTTCCCGTCGCTACGGGGATGCCTTGCACTCCAATCGCCGCGACAAATGTCTCGTATAGCCGTTCGGCAAGTTCCGGCTGCGCCGCTTGAATGAAGCTCGGTCGCCGACCTTTTCGGCAGTCGCCGAGCAGCGTGAACTGGCTCACGACGAGCACCGAGCCGCGGACATCGGTTAGGGCGAGGTTCATTTTGCCTTCCGCGTCGTCGAAAATGCGCAATTGAATCGTCTTGTCGGCGAGTTGATGCGCGTCGGTGTCCGTGTCGTCTTGTTCGACGCCCAGTAGCACGACCAAGCCATGGCCGATCTGGCCAATGATCTGGCCATCAACCGTCACTCTCGCCCCGGTAACGCGTTGTAGTACGGCGCGCATGGTTATTTGGAAGCAGCTTCGACCTGCAGTCCTTTCTCCATTCGAACTCGCTCCACTTCCGCCAAAATCTGTTCGATCACTCCATAGTTCTCGGCGATCCGGCCGATCTGCACCCAAAAGGCGACTGTGATAACCGCGATGGCGATCATCGCTGCTGCATAATGTGGCGAAACATAGTCCGCGGAGCGCGACCAGTTGGCCCCGCTGGGATCAGCCGCTGCGCCGAGTCCGATGACAATGATCACGGCGAAAATTCCGGCGAGCGCCCAAGGAAACGTGCTGCGCTTCAGCCGTGTACTTTGCTCCGCGAGCTCGGCATTCAGTTGATACGTCTCGCAAACTTCCTTGCACCAGCGGCTGGTGCCGATGAAATACGTAATCGTGATGCTGTTGACGAGAACGGTCACCATGGCTGCGGCAGCGCCGAGCAGCATGTGCAGCGTCATCATTCCGCGGGGACGCTGAAAGGCCGCGTCGGCGGCGATGGCGGCTTGTTTCGCTGCTCCGGTTTGATCTGAACTCCCTCGCCCTGCCCTGGCCTGTCGTTCCGCTTCCACGAATCGCGTCTGCGCTTCGCGTTTCTGTTTCGCAACGGCGTTGAAATCGCCGGCTGTCAGACCGACGATGAAATTTGCCGCCAGCAGCAGGACGGCCAGGACGGCGAGAACCGAGAAAATGCGAGCCATTACTTTTCTGCCGTCGCTTCCGCGAATAACGCCTCGACAAAGTCATCGGCATTGAACACGGCGAGGTCGCTGGCTTGTTCGCCGAGGCCGACGAATTTGACAGGGATGGCGAACTGTTCGCGGATCGGAATGATCACGCCGCCTTTGGCGGTGCCGTCGAGTTTTGCGAGGACGATGCCGGTGCATTTGGCTGCCGTTGAAAAACCTTGGGCTTGGCTCAGTGCGTTCTGACCCGCTGTCGCGTCGAGCACTAACAGCGTCTCGTGTGGCGCTTCTGGAATCAACTTGCCGATGACGCGGTGAACTTTCTCGAGCTGTTGCATCAAATTGGTTTGCGTTTGCAGCCGACCGGCGGTGTCGATGATGCAAATATCCGCTTTCGATTCAATCGCTGCAGCTACCGCGCGATGAGCGACGGCAGCGGGGTCGCCCCCCTGCCCTGCTTTGATGATTTCGACGCCCAGGCGGTCCGCCCAAATCGTGAGCTGCTCGACGGCTGCTGCGCGGAATGTGTCGCCGGCGCCGACGACGACCTTCTTGCCTTCCGCCTTGAATCGATGAGCCAATTTGGCGATCGACGTCGTCTTACCTGAACCGTTAACACCCACGACCAAAACAACCGTCGGTCCACTGGCCGCAAGCTGGACCGGGTGTTCCGGCTGCTGCAAGATTTTGCGAATCTCGTCCTTTACACTGGCGAGGACGTCATCCATATGGACGACGCGGGCCCGAAAGTCGGAGCCAATGCGATCGCGAATGCGCGCCGCTGGGCCTGCGCCCATGTCGGTCTTCACGAGGATCGCGAACAGCTCGCCCAAAAATTCGTCGTCGACGAGCCGTCCTTCGCGCTTGAACAGATCGCGGATGTCGGTGTTGAGGACATCGTGTGTCTTCTTCAGAGCCGTGCGGAGCATGCCGAAGAAGCCTTGCTGCGGCGCAGCGGTTTCTTCCGGCGCACTCCCCTGCCCTGCCCCGCCTTCTGGCTCGTCGGGCTTTTTCTTGAATAGATCGAAGACTCCCATTTCAGATTTGGGATTTGGGATTTGGGATTTAAGAATTCAGGTGGACCAAAAGTCTTATCCCAAATCATCAATCGCCATTCACCTTTCTTTCCTCATGAACCGATCGAGCACGCCGTTTACAAATAGGGGCGACTGTTTGGCACCATAGCGCTTGGCAAGTTCCACGGCTTCGTTGATCGCGACGCGCTCGGGTGTGCCGCCGTGGAGCATTTCATAGGCACCGAGCCGCAGAATGTTGCGGTCGGTGACGGCCATTCGTTCCAAGGTCCAATTGTCGGCGCGTTCGATGAGCAATTGGTCGATCTCGGCCCGATGTTTCCGCACTCCGGCCAGCAGTGAGCGGCCGAAGTCGATCAGTTCTTGATCGTTGTTCAACCGATTGCACAAGAACTGGTCTGCAACCTCCGGGCTGCGCTCCGGATTCAAATCGTCCTCGTAGAGGACTTGAATCACGACTTCCCGAGCACGACTACGGCGCGACATATATTTTTAAACCCCTCACGGGGATCAATTGCGAGCACAAAACGCGACCCTACTCCGTTGTTCGGCCGCTACTTCAAATTATAGCTCTCGACCCGATTTGGCCGAGGGCACTCGTTCAATCAAATTAACCAAACAGCGTTCCTTGCGGCTCGTTCCCGCCTGTCGGCGCGATCTGCAAGTGCTCGTAGGCCTTGGCTGTGACTACGCGACCGCGTGGTGTGCGGATGACGAGCTCGGTGCGGAGCAAATAGGGCTCGACTTCGTCGGTGAGAGTGTCCGGCGACAGATTCATGGTGTGAGCAACCGCTTCAATGCCAGCCGGGCCGCCGCCGAAAGCACTGATGAGCGTCGTGAGATAGGCCCGATCCTGCTTGTCCATGCCGAGCACATCGATTTGCGCCATTGCGAGCGCCGCTTTGGCAACGTCGAGAGTCACCTCCCCCCCTGCCCTGCTGTCGGCGTAGTCGCGAACCCAGCGGAGGCGATTGTTGGCGATGCGCGGCGTATCTCGGCTGCGGCGGGCGATTTCGGTCGCCGCATCCTCGTCCAGCTTGACGTTCAGTTTCTTTGAGCTGCGACGAACGATCTCGGTCAGCTCTGGCAAGCTGTAAAAACCAAGATGCTCACGCGTCGAGAAGCGGTCTCGTAGCGGCGCGGAGAGCATGCCAGCGCGCGTTGTCGCGCCAATGAGCGTGAATGGCTTGATCCGCATGTTGATCGTGCGGGCGTTGATGCCTTCGCCGAGCACGATGTCGAGCCGAAAGTCTTCCATCGCCGTATAGAGATATTCCTCGACCGCTTTTGGCAGCCGATGGATTTCGTCAATGAAGAAAACCGCCCGCTCCTCCATGTTCGTCAAAAACGGCAACAGGTCCTTGGGCGCTTTCAGGGCCGGCCCGCTGGCCATGATGATCGGCACGCCCAACTCGCGTGGCAGGCAAGTTGCGAACGTTGTCTTCCCGAGTCCTGGAGGCCCGTCGAACAAAATGTGGCCCAGCGGCTCTCCGCGCTTCCGCGCCGCATCGACCACGATGTTCAGCCGTTCGATTACATCCCGTTGCCCGACCATTTCCTTAATTCGTTGCGGGCGCAGTCCGCGATCGAACTCTTCGTCCTTTTCAACCGCAGTCGACAGAATTGGTTCTCGGGGCATGGAAAGGAAATCAGAGCTCGGAGTCCGTTTGAAAATATCGCTGGGAGACTATTGTAAGGGATTCTCGGTACTGCGTATTTTTATACAAATGTATACTTTTGGGTGGTTTTTGTCCGACTGCGTATGCACGGGAATTTGGTTTCTTGAGGACCGTGATTTGAGGGAAGTCGTGTTGTGGAATAGGTTTGCGAAACTGGGGTCGAAAAACTTTATGCATGGCATGCGGGCGAGATGCAGGGATGATTTTTGAAAAAAAATGTTACAAGACTGAGCTGGGGGGCGTAGGGCCGGCACGATGCACTACGATACAAAAGTATAGATGTGCGAGGGGCGGGAATTATTGGGGCGGGCAGGCCTGGGATCGGATTAATTAGGAAGTACCGGAGGGGGAGGAAGCGCTGGGCCGGTTCAGAACACGGGCGGAACGCCCGTGCCACCCGCCGGCCGCCCCGCCGAAACCTCAAGGCTGGTGCGGGGTTACTACCGATACAGCTGGCGTTTTGGGTAATCAAATCCGCGGCTGTTTTCCAGTTAATTGGCTCGCCGGTTGTCGCCAGTCGGATTATCATAAAGGTTTTGCCGCAAGGAACTTGCGCCTGCAGATCCCGTCCGATGGATGGGGCCGCGACGTGAGCAAGCGACGACCCAAGCTTCGTGAAGGACTTTTCCATGTCATCCGCCAAAGCCCGGCTTTTGCTCGCTTTAGGCATCTTGTTGCTCCTCCCGGCTGCTTTCGCGACGGCCGCTGACCCGGCTTTTGTCGGGAAGCTGGCTTTGATCACAGACCCTGAGGTCGCCAAAGAGCTGGGGCTGACCGACGACACGAAAAAGCAGCTGATGGAGCTGATCGACAAACGCGAGAAAGAGGCGATTGGCGTGGTGGCGAAGCTGAAGGGGCAGCCGGTGGCCAAGCAGGCCGAAACACTGGCCCCTTTCGTGGCAGAGTCCGAGAAACTGGGTAAGGCCCTCCTCGACGATGCTCAGCTGGCCAAGCTCGACAAGTTCAAAGTGGCCAAGGACGGGATGGTTGGCATCCTTTCGCCCGACGTGATGAGCAAGCTGCAGATCACGGAGGATCAGAAGAAGGAAATCGCGCCGTTCATTGAGCAATTCCATAAGACAATGGCCACGGGCAGTGAGACCCAAAAACGATCTGCCAGGACGGTTACCGAACGATTGATCGCGCGAGTACTTACCGACGCCCAGCGCGGCACTTGGGAACAACTTTCGGGTGTCCCTGCCGGCGGCAGTGCCGTCGCTCAATCCAGCACGCCCGCGGCTCCTCCTGGGCCTGGCGGCAGCGCCCCGGTCGGTCCTGGCGGCGTCAACGTTCAGCGGGCGGGCGGCGTGGCAGAGCTTGATGCCTCGGAAGACGGCACCTACAAGCCAACTTTCGTCCTCACGCCGTGGAAGAACGTCATCGAGTATTTTGCCAAGAAGGGCGGGTACGCCCTGATGGCGGACAAATGGCCCAGCGGCACGTTGAGCTACACCGATCAAAGGAGCTACACCGCCGAGCAGATGATCGACATGTTTAACCTGCACCTGATGTCGAAGGGCTTCATTCTCGTCAAGAAGGAGAAGCTGCTCCGCGTTTGGGACGTAACGAACGATGGCCCAGTGCCGCCCGAATACGTCCCTGAAATCACGGCCGACGAGATTCCAAACCACGGTGAGTATTCGGTCCTCACGGTCTATTTCCAGCTCGACAAATGGCCGCCGTCGGAAGCGGAAGCGGAAATCAAGAAGCGTCTGGGTCCTTATGGCTCGATCACGGTATTGAACACGGCTCGTCAACTCGTGGTCACGGAGCTGGGCGGAAGGCTTCGCTGGATCAAGCGGACGATCGAACAAGTCGAAAATCCGCAAGGCGTTCGCCAGGACCAGCGATTCGCCATCGTCAAGCTCAACCGGCTGACCACCACCGAATTTTTGGCCAATGCCAAGCAATTGTTGGGCATTGCGGCCGACAAGTTCGAGACGTCGGACGGCAATCTGCGGCTGGCGGCCAACGAACTGGACAGTCTGGTCTTTGTCTATGGGACGGCGGCGCGAATTCAGCAGGTTGAAGAGTTAGCGAAACAGATGGATGGCTACGCACCGGCACGAACATCGGGCTCGATCGGTGGTCTCAACATCGTTGAGCAGGCGCAGTTTCAAGTTTATGAAATCCGCAGCGCGGATCCGGTCTTCGCGGAAAACGTGATTCGCACCTTGCTCGCTAATATAGCTCCCGATCTGAAAATTCAACTCGACCAGAAGACCGGAAAGCTTTCGGTGTGGGGAAAGCCGACGCAACATCAGCAAGTCCAAGCGATTCTCGCGCAATTGGAGCAAAACGGCAACGTCGTCGAAGTCCTCAAATTGCGCAAGCTGAATCCGCAAGACGCCATGACCGCCCTTTACCAAATCGTGGGCAACGATCCTAGCGGCAAGGGCGCAACCAATGGGCTGCGTCTCAGCGTTGATCCGCTCACGCAGCAGCTCACGATCAGCGGCACACCAGCTCAAGTCGAAGCTTGCAAGGGGCTGCTCGCTCAAATGGGCGAGCCGATCGGCGGCTTCGCCGGAAATATTGGCCGGATGCCTGGCATGCCCGACGAGCGCTCTCCGATGCGCGTAATGCCGCTGAGTAGTCGAACCATCAGGCAAGTTCTCGAAGATCTCCCGAATTACTGGGGCGAGGGACGTCCTAAAATTCGCATCCAGGAAATTAACTCCGACGGATCGATCGTTACTGAAAAGGATCCCGCCGCGCTGCCCGCTCCTGCGAAGCCAGCCGGACCGCCGCCCGCCGGTAAGAAAGCCGAGCCAGCGCCAAAGACCGCACCGCCAGCCGCTCCCAAAACTGATGCCCATCCTTGGCCGCAACCGAACCAACCCGCGATCAGGCCGGAGCGCCCCGCCCCGCGCAAATCGGACCTGACCGCCGACGACGATCCGGCTTATTTTGTCAGCGCGCCGGCGGATGCAGCCCCTGATGCACCCGCCGAGCAGCCGGCGAAGACTGCGGAGCAATCTGCTACCGGCGCCAACCAAGAAAATCAATCCGCCGTGACTCCTCCCGTCGACGAGTCGGCCGAAATCATCGTCCGCGTTACGCCCAAAGGCATTGTCATTTCTTCGCCAAACCTCGACGCCTTGGATGACTTCGAATCCATGCTCCAAGAGCTCGTCGCGGCAGACGACCGCAAGGGTAAGCGCACCGAAGTCTTCCCGCTCAAGTACAAAGAGGCCGATATCGCCGCCAACATGCTCAAGGCGATGATTGACGGTGGGGCGAACGTCGCCGACGGCGGTCTTGGCGGTCTGGGAAACTTAATCGGCGGTCCGCTGGGCGGCATGATGTCGATGTTCGGCTCCAGCGGCGGAGGCCAACAGGCCGGCGGGTCTGTCAGCGGCACCACGTCGGGCACGCCGGCGAACATCACGCCCGATGTAACGCTCAATGTGCTTTATATCACTGCCCTCCCCCGCGATCTTGACAACATTGAGGCCCTCATCAAGCTCATCGATAAGGAAGAGAGCCCCGAGCCTCCCGTCGCGCCGCGCCCGCGGTTCATTCCGGTCATGAACAGCAAAGCCGCCGACGTGGCAATTCTCGTCCGTGAGCAGTTTGCTGGTCAAATTTACGGCGACACGAGCAACAATCGGCAGATGCAAATTCAGCCGCAGGATGTACTGGCCGCGATGATTAGCGGCGGCCGCGGAGGTCGTGGCGGTCCCGGCGGCGGCATGGGTGGTCGCAATCAGCAGCAGAATCTGGGTGAGAAGAAGAAAATCATGATCTCGGTCTCGGCTGAGACGAACTCGCTGATCGTCACCGCGCCGGATCACCTGTTCGAGGATGTCGAGGCATTCGTGAAAATGGTCGATCTTGAAAACGTCATCCCGGACGCAACGGTTCGCGTCGTGAAGCTTCGCCAGGTCAGCCCCGACGCACTTTACACAGCACTCGGGTCCTATGCGGGCACGAATGCAAGTGTCGCTCGAGTATTGCCATTCAATTCGGCGACGCTCACTGGCCGCGGTGGCCAAACTGGCAACGTGGTGAGCAATCAGCAGCAACAACCGGGCGCCCGCCAAGGTCAGCAAGGCAATCAAAACCAGATTAATCCAGCTCTCGCTGCCCAAATGCAGCAGTTCAACCAGGGCCAGCGTGGCGGCAACCGCGGCGGATTCGGTCAACCCGGCTTCGGCCAAGGCGGCTTTGGCGCACCTACCGGCTTCGGCGGCAACAATTTTGGTGGTGGTCGCGGTGGTCAGCCCGGTGGCGGTTTCGGCGGACAGCCCGGCGGCGGCAATCGCGGTGGCTTTGGTGGCGGCCAGCCCGGTGGTGGTAACTTCGGCGGTGGTAATCGCGGTGGCGGCGCTCCTGGTGGCGGCAACTTTGGCGGCGGCGGTCGCGGTGGCGCTCCCGGCGGTGGTGGCGGCGGCAACCGCGGCGGCTTCCAGTAATCAATGTCGTGACTGGTGGTCGCTGATAACTAGGCACGCCGCGCAGCTCGTGTTCGGGCAGTGTATGCTGCTGGGCATGCAAGCCCTCACTCGCCGTCATGTCCTCGCCACACTGTCGACTCTTGGCCTTGGCACGGCCGCATTCCAACGAGCGCTCGCCTGGCAGGCCGAGCAATCGAGCAAGGTCACGCCCGAGCTGATTCAACAGGCCGAATGGGTGGCCGGAATCACGCTTTCGGAAGACGATCGCAAAGCGATTACTCAGAGCGTAGAGCGCGATCAGCGGCGGTTTGAAACGCTGCGTAAGGTGGAGCTCGATCATAGCGTCCCCCCTGCCCTGTCGTTCTTTGCGGCTCCGCCGCAGGAATCGATTGCGGACGTTCGACGAGATCTGGTTCGGCCGATCGTTTCCGTTGCACCGAACAAACCCGACTCCGAAGAAGACCTAGCCTTCCTATCCGTCACGCAGCTTGCCGCACTGATTCGCACACGGCAGACTTCATCGGTCGAGTTGACCAAACTCTATCTTGCCCGCCTGAAGAAATTTGATTCGCTGCTCAAGTGCGTAGTCACATTCACGGAAGACACAGCCTTCGAGCAAGCCGAGCGCGCGGATCGAGAAATCGCCGCCGGCCGCTATCGCGGGCCGCTGCACGGCATTCCCTGGGGCGCGAAAGATATCATCGCGTGGCCCGGTTACACGACGACTTGGGGCGCGGGCCGCTACCAAGATCAGAAGCTTGACGTGAAAGCCACCGTCGCTCGCCGTTTGGAAGAAGCCGGGGCGGTGATGATTGCCAAATTGACTGTGGGCGCGCTGGCGCTCGGTGACCAATGGTTCGGCGGCATGACGCGAAACCCCTGGAACCCGGAAGAGGGTTCGAGCGGTTCGTCGGCCGGTTCCACCGCAGCCGTAGTCGCCGGTCTCGTTGGCTTTGCCATTGGCACCGAAACGCTGGGGAGCATCGTCTCGCCGTGCCGGCGTTGCTCGGCCAGTGGTCTAAGACCGACATTTGGTCGCGTCAGTCGATACGGCTGCATGACGTTGTCGTGGAGCATGGACAAGGTCGGCCCGATCTCGAGGTCGATCGAAGACTGCGCGTTGATTTTCGGCGCTATTCATGGGGCTGATCCGAACGATATCACTGCGGTCAATCGTCCGTTTGCATGGCCGAGTGATCGCGATCTTTCCACGTTGAAGATCGGATACTTCGAAGGCGATCGACCGCCCGAAGAGCAACGCGCCAAAGAGAAGCTGAAAGGCCTCGGCGTAAAGCTCGTTGCCATCAAACTGCCCGACAAGTATCCCTTTAATCCACTCACATTGATTTTGAACACGGAAGCCGCTGCGGCATTTGATGACTTGACGCGGGCCGACGTCCACGATGGGATCGGCCGGTGGGGCAATACGTTTCGCACGGGGCAGTTCGTGCCTGCAGTCGAATATCTCCGCGCTTGCCGCGTTCGCACGCTTGTCATGCAAGAGATGTCGCAGATGATGTCGGGGGTCGACGCCTACATTGGCGGCGACGACTTGACGCTGACGAACCTTACGGGCCATCCGACGGTCGTCGTCCCGGATGGCACTCGCGACAAGGGCAAGAACGACCAGCCAGGCACGATCAGCTTCACTGGAAAACTATTCGGTGAATCGGACCTACTTGCCCTTGCCCATGCTTACCAACAACAGACCGATGCCCAATTGAAGCGGCCGCCCCTGGAAAAGTTTTTGTAGGCGGCGGTTGGGGCGCAGAAATCGGCTGCCTCGCGCATCTATATTGACTCAGTCGCGTTGCCGCCTCCCGAATTCCTTTTCAGGTGCCTCATGCGAAGCCCATATTCTACCTTACGCTGCCTTGTGGCGATCGTCGCGTGTCTATTCTTTGTTCCGACTGCTCAAGCCAAGCCCAACATCCTCGTCATTGTTGGCGACGACATGGGTTATGGCGACATCGGCGTTCATGGTTGTAAGGACATTCCGACGCCGAACATTGATTCGCTCGCGAAAAACGGCGTGCGGTGCACCAACGGATATGTTTCGGGGCCGTATTGCAGTCCGACGCGGGCGGGGTTGATGACGGGCCGGTATCAGCAGCGGTTTGGGCATGAATTCAATCCGGGGCCGATGCCCAATCCGGGTTTTGGTTTGCCGCTGACGGAGACGACGCTGGCCCAGCGATTGAAGGACGCTGGCTACACGACCGGAATGGTCGGCAAGTGGCATTTAGGAGACGACCGAGAGTTTCAACCGATGAGCCGGGGCTTTCAGTCGTATTTTGGTTTTCTGGGCGGGGCCCATTCCTATTTTCCGGGCAATTTGGCCGTTGCTGGCGGCGCACAGGCCGGGATTTTGCGCGGCTATGACAAGATCGACGAGAAGGAATATCTGACGGACGCTTTTGCTCGCGAGGCGACAGCGTTCATCGATCGCAATGCGAAGCAGAATTGGTTTCTCTACCTCACGTTCAACGCGGTGCATACGCCGATGCATGCGACGGACAAGTATTTGAGTCGGTTTAAAGACGTGTCGGATGAAAATCGCCGCAAGTATTGTGCGATGATGTCGGCGATGGACGACGCGATTGGGGAGGTATTGAAGAAGCTGGACGAGAATCGGCTGACGGAAAATACGTTGATCTTTTTCGTCAGCGACAACGGCGGACCGCCGGCGAATTCGTCGACCAATGGGCCGCTGCGTGGGCATAAGGCGCAAACGTGGGAAGGCGGCGTGCGGGTGCCGTATATCGCGCAGTGGAAAGGGACATTACCGGAGGGCAAGACGTACGATCAGCCGGTGATTCAGTTGGATTTTCATCCGACGGCATTGGCGGCGGCGGGTGTCGAGGCGAAGAACGCGAACTTTGACGGTGTGAACTTGCTGCCCTATCTGCAAAACAAGGTGTCCGCGCCGCCGCATGAGACGCTTTACTGGCGGTTTGGTCAGCAGATGGCGATTCGGCACGGCAATTACAAGCTGGTGAAGGCTGTTGGCAACGATAAGCCGGAGCTTTATGACTTGGCGGCCGACATTGGCGAGAGTAAGGATCTTTCGACGTCGAAGCCCGAAGTTTTCAAGGATTTGACGGCTCGCTACAACGCGTGGAATAAGACGTTGGTTGAGCCGCGGTGGCTGCCGTCGAACGCTGCTGAGAAGGCAGCCAAGAAGGGGAAGAAGGCGAAGGCTGCGAATTGAGTTGGTGGTCTGGATTTAAACACAAAGGGTACGAAGAACACGAAGAGTGAGGATGGTCGCGATGTTTCAGAAGTCATTGACGGTTTTTTGTTTGGTTGTCGTCGTGTTTGGGTTCGCAGTGGGCAGTTTTGCTCAGTCGCCGCAGAAACTCAATGTTCTTTACATCGTTTCCGACGACTTGAACAATTCGCTGTCATGCTTTGGCGATAAGCTCGTCAAATCGCCACGGATCGACGAGCTGGCGAGTCGGGGGACGAGATTCGATCGGGCGTATTGCCAGTATCCGCTTTGTAATCCGAGCCGGTCGTCGTTCTTGACGGGATTGAGGCCAGATCAGACGACGGTGCTCGATAATTCGAAAGAATTTCGGAGCGTCATTCCGGATGTTGTGACGCTGCCGCAGCTGTTCCAGAAGGCGGGATATTTCGTGGCAAGAGTCGGAAAGCTGTATCACTATGGCGTTCCGAATCAGATTGGGACCGATGGCCTCGATGATCCGCTGTCATGGATGACCAAGCTCAACCCGCGCGGACGCGATAAGGACGATGAGCCGAAAATCTTCAGCCTGACGCCGGGCAATTTCGGCGGCACGCCGAGTTGGCTTGCGGCTGACGGTGAGGACAAGGAACAGACGGACGCGATTGGCGCGGAGATGGCGATCAAATTGATTGAGCAGAATAAGGACAAGCCGTTCTTTCTCGCTTGCGGCTTTTTCCGCCCGCACACTCCTTATGTAGCACCGAAAAAATATTTCGAGATGTACCCACTGGAAAAAGCGGGAGTCGTTTACACACCTCCGGGTGATCTAGACGATATTCCCACGCCGGCGTTGACCTCGCGTCGAACTGATATGGATGAACGGATCCAGCGTGAGGCTCGGCAGGCCTATTTTGCTTCGATTACGTTTATGGATCAGCAAGTGGGCAAACTGCTCGATGCGCTGGATCGATTGAAGCTTCGCGATACGACGGTTGTCGTCTTCCATAGCGACCACGGTTATCACTTGGGCGAGCATGGGTGCTTGTGGCAGAAACAAAGCGTGTTTGAAGAATCGGCCCGCGTACCGCTTATCATTTCAGCTCCGGGACAGAAGGCGGCTGGGAAAGGAACGACGGCGCTGGCGGAGCTTGTCGATGTGTACCCGACCATTGCGGAGCTCTGTGGTCTGAAAGCCCCTGCGAATTTGGCAGGCAAAAGTCTGGTGCAGCAGATGAACGATCCGACGCTTGCCGGCAAGGGTTATGCACTCACTCAGGTTCGGCGTGGCGGGGGTGGGGGCGCGAAGGCCAAGGCCAAAGCGGAGGATTCGACTGCTACGGCAAAGCAAAAATCGAAGGCAGGGCCGGCGTTTGCAGGCTATAGCCTGCGGACGGATCGCTATCGCTACACCGAATGGGATGGCGGCAAACAGGGTGTCGAGCTATATGACCACGAAAAAGATCCGCAGGAGTTCACAAATCTGGCTAGAGACCCGCAGCACGCCGAAACGGTAAAGCAGCTTAGTGCGAAGCTGCAAGGATTGGTGGCGGCGCAGAAGTGACTAGGCAGATGCTCAGCGCGTTGGTTTTGCTTCGGGCGGGGCTTTGCTGGAGCCGGAGGCTTTGGCCGGTTTGCCGGGCATGAAGCGGTTACAGCCGCTGTTGCCGGAGACGCGGAGGAGAAACGGCTGCAGCTTTTCGTCGATGCAGAGGCCCATCGTGTTGTTCTTGGGGCTGGTCTTTGGCTCGATCTGCCACCACTTGCAGTCTTTGCAGAGGCCCCAGGATTTCTTCGATGACTTCTTCGCCATGAGTTGCTCCTTGTTTGGGATGATTGCCTCATCCAGAAGAGCAACGTTTATGCCGAAGTGATGCCGGCGGTTTCGACTTTCGGTTTTCCCTTGCCGTCATGCTTTGATGAGCCGCTGCCGCCGGGAGAGGTGGGCGGCAGCGGGGTGAAGGTGAATTGCTCGTCGTGGGAATCGACGCGAACGCCGCCGTGGTCGGGGATGCGGCCTTTGAGGATCTCAGTCGCGAGCGGGTTTTGGATCCGCTGCTGGATCACTCGCTTGAGCGGGCGAGCGCCGTAGGTCGGGTCGTAGCCTTCGCTGGAGATCTCTTTTCGCGCGGCGTCGGTGACTTCGAGGCGGATATCGCGATCGGCGAGTAGCTTGGCGAAATTGGCGAGCTGGAGATCGACGATTTTGCCGATTTGGTCGCGGTTGAGCGGGTGGAAGACGATCGTCTCGTCGATACGGTTTAAGAATTCTGGCAGCAGCTTCTCTTTCAGGATGTCGCGCACAGCGGCTTCGATCTCTTCGTCGCTGCCGCCTTCGCTCGTGATCTGCTGGATCATCTGACTGCCGATATTGCTGGTCATGACGATGACCGTGTTCGTGAAATCGACGGTGCGGCCTTGGCCGTCGGTGAGGCGGCCGTCGTCTAGCACCTGCAAAAGTACGTTGAATACGTCGCGGTGGGCCTTTTCGATCTCGTCGAGGAGGACTACGGCGTACGGCCGGCGGCGGACCGCTTCGGTGAGGACGCCGCCTTCTTCGTAGCCGACGTAGCCGGGCGGAGCGCCGATCAGGCGGCTGACGTTGTGTTTTTCGCCGAATTCGCTCATGTCGATGCGGACGACGGCCTCTTCGCTGTCGAACATGACTTCGGCGAGAGCCTTGCACAGCTCGGTTTTGCCGACACCGGTTGGGCCGAGGAACAGGAACGAGCCGATGGGGCGATTGGGGTCTTGGAGGCCGCTGCGGCTGCGGCGGACGGCGGCGCTGACGGCCGTGACGGCCTCGTCCTGGCCGACGACGCGTTGGTGCAGCCGTTCTTCCATGACGAGGAGCTTGGCTTTTTCGGTTTCGAGCATTCGGCTGACGGGGATGCCAGTCCAGGCGCTCACGACCTCGGCGATTTCATCCTCGGTGACTTCCTGGCGAAGCAGGCGTTTTTCATTTCCAGACGACTTTTCTTCCTCGCGCTCGTCGGCAGCCGCGATGCGTTTTTCGAGCTGCTGGCGCTGGTTGTAGAGCTTGAGGAGGTTTTGGTAGTCGTCCTCGCTGGGTGGGATGCCGGCGGACTGGCGCTCTTTGATCTGGGCTTCGAGCTGCGAATATTCGAGGTTGACCTTGTCGAGGTCTTTGCGGAGTTTTTGCACATCGCCGACGCCGAGTTTTTCGGCTTCCCACTGCTCGCGGAGGCTGGCGAGTTTTCGCTTGAGGTCGGCCATTTCGGCTTCGATCTCTTCGCGATGCTCGGCGGCCGATTCTTCGGTCTCTTCGGCGAGTTGCCGTGACGCGAGTTCGAGCTGCATGAGGCGGCGTTGGACTTCGTCGATTTCGGTGGGAACGCTTTCGAGCTCCATGGCGAGCTTGCTGGCGGCTTCATCGACGAGGTCGATGGCTTTGTCGGGTAGGAAGCGGTCGGTGATGTAGCGATGGGAAAGCTTGGCGGCGGAAACCAGGGCGCTGTCTTTGATTTTGACGCCGTGGTGGGCTTCGTAGCGGGGCTTGAGGCCGCGGAGGATGCTGATAGTGTCCTCGACGCTGGGTTCGCCGACATAGACGGGCTGGAAGCGGCGTTCGAGGGCGGCGTCTTTTTCGACGTGCTTGCGGTATTCGTCGAGCGTGGTAGCGCCGATGCAGCGGAGCTCACCGCGAGCGAGCGCCGGCTTGAGCAATTGGCCAGCGTCAGCGGCGCCTTCGGCTTTGCCTGCGCCGACGACCGTATGCAGCTCATCGATAAACAGAATGACCTGGCCGTTGGATTCCTGGACTTCGCGGATGACGGATTTCAGCCGCTCTTCGAATTGGCCGCGGAATTGCGCGCCCGCGACCAGCAGGCCCATGTCGAGAGCGATGACGCGGCGGTTTTTGAGCGATTGAGGCACATCGCCTTGGACGATCCGGAGGGCGAGGCCTTCGACGATGGCCGTCTTGCCGACGCCGGGCTCGCCAATCAAGACCGGGTTGTTCTTGGTGCGGCGGGAAAGAACTTGGATGACGCGGCGGATTTCCTGATCGCGGCCGATGACTGGATCGAGTTTGCCGGCGAGGGCTTTCTGGACCAGGTCGATGCCGTATTTTTGCAGAGCTTGATACTGGTTTTCGGGATTCTGGTCGGTGACACGGGAGCTGCCCCGGACCGACTTCATCGCTTCGAGTATGTCCTTTTCTCGGACGCCGTTGACTTGGAGGAGGTTTTTCGCGGGCGAGTCGGTTTTGGTTAGGGCCAAGAGCAAGTGCTCGACCGAGACGAATTCGTCTTTCATCGCCGTGGCTTCTTTGAGGGCGGCTTCGAGGACCGCGAGAAGCTGCTTGTTGGCCATTGGCGTTGAGCCACCGCTGACTTGTGGCTTGCGGCTTAGCTCCGTATCCACTTGTCGCTTGAGTTGCGGAACGTTGACGCCGACTTTTTCGAGAATCGGCCGGGCGACGCCCTCTTGCTCGTCCAAGAGAGCCGCGAGGAGGTGAAGCGGGTCCATCTCCGGATGGCCCTTTTCACTGGCGAGCGTTTGGGCGCGCTGGACGGCTTCTTGGGATTTGACGGTTAGTTTGTCGAGGCGGAAGGCCATGGTTTGTCAGTTGTCAGTTGGCAGCGGAATTGATACGCGACAATATGTCGCAAAGCGCGTTCCACAGTCGTAGCGCACTGCGGCAGCAATTGGAGTCCTATTTGGTTACGTCAGTTTTGCAGCGACGATAACTGGGCAATTACTTGGGCTTCCCTGCGTTCAACGGCTCGATTGCCGCGACATGCAAGAATGAGCACCAAGCCGCAACTTCCGGAAGTTCTCCACGTTCATCCGGCATCGCCACGTACACGCCGCTCTTGACGAGCAAGGCGTTTTCTGGATGCCGAACGTCAAAAGCATCCCCGCTGGAGAGGCGGATGCGAAACGGCTCAAAAGGCCGACGGGTCAGCGTTTCTTTGATGATGGTGGCACTCATTTAGGCTAGCGTAATGCCGCCTTCATTAAAAATCCAGCGAAACATAACCCGATCGTGGCTTCGCTTCGAAATACATTTGCCGCTGCGTGGCGGGGGCCAGGCAGTGGCGGAGGTTTTCGGTATGGAGGGCACAGGACCCTCGCTTGCGCTTCGGGCTAGTGAGAGCGCCATCGCTGGCGCTCAGGATTGCGTCTACGTCTCAGGATTGGATACCACATCTCCCTCGCTTGCGCGTCGGGTTTGTATTACTTCTTCACCTCGAATTCGCCTTCGATGACGTCGTCGTCGGGTTTTTGTTGGGTGGTGTGGGAGCCGGCGCCGGCGGCGGGTCCGGTGTCGATGTCGTTGGAAGTGCCGGCTGCGCCTGCGGCGGCGCCGCCCTTCTCGTAGAGGACCTTGCTGAAGGCGTGCGAGGCGGCTTCGAGCTGCTCAATCGCCGACTTCATGGCCTGCGTGTCGGTGCCCTTGGCCTTCTCGCGGGTCGTCTCGATGGCTTGAGTCAGCGGGCCTTTGTCGGCGTCGGTCAGCTTGTCGGCGTGCTCCTTCATCATCTTCTCAAGCTGATAGGTCATGTTATCGGCCTGATTGCGGAGCGTGGCCAGCTCGAATTTTTGCTTGTCGTCGTCGGCGTGGGCCTCGGCGTCGCGACGCATCTTGTCGATCTCGTCCTTCGAGAGGCCGGACGACTGCTGAATCTTGACGTTGGCCTCTTTGCCGGTGCCAAGGTCCTTAGCACTGACGTTGAGGATGCCGTTGGCGTCGATGTCGAACTTGACTTCGATCTTGGGCACGCCGCGCGGGGCCGGCGGAATGCCGGAGAGGTCGAACTCGCCGAGCAGGCGGTTGTCGCCCGCCATTTTTCGCTCGCCTTGGAAAACCTTTACCGTCACGCCGGTTTGATTGTCTGCAGCGGTGCTGAAGACTTGTTTCTTTTCGGTCGGAACGGTGGTGTTCTTCTCGACGAGGGCCGTGAGCAGGCCGCCTTCGGTTTCGATGCCGAGGGTCAGCGGGGTCACGTCGAGGAGGAGCACGTCTTTGCGTTCGCCGGCGAGGACGGAGCCTTGAATCGCTGCGCCGACGGCGACGACTTCGTCAGGATTCACGCCCTTGTGGGGCTCTTTGCCGAAGATTTCCTTCACCAATCGCTGGACCTTCGGAACGCGAGTGCTGCCGCCGACGAGGACGACTTCGTCGATGTCTTTGGGCTCGAGCTTGGCGTCCTTCATCGCTTGCAGCACCGGCTTGCGGCACCGCTCGATGAGGTTGTCGGCCAGCTCTTCGAACTTGCTGCGGCTGATCGTCATGGTGAGGTGCTTGGGTACCCCGTTGGCGATCGTGATGAACGGGAGGTTGATGTCGGTCTGCGGCAGCGAGCTGAGCTCTTTCTTGGCCTTCTCGCAGGCTTCTTGGAGCCGCTGGAGGGCCATCGGGTCCTTGCGGAGATCGACGCCGTTTTCTTTTTCGAATTCACGGGCGACGTAGTTGATCAACGCCTCGTCAAAATCGTCGCCGCCGAGGTGCGTGTCGCCGTTGGTGCTGATGACTTCGAAAACCTTGGTCTCGTCACCTTCGCCGCCGCCGGCCACTTGCAGCACGGAAACGTCGAACGTGCCGCCGCCGAGATCGAACACGACGATCTTCTCTTCCTTTTTCTTGTCGAGGCCGTAGGCGAGGGCGGCCGCGGTTGGCTCGTTGATGATGCGGGCGACTTCGAGACCGGCGATCTGGCCGGCGTCTTTCGTGGCCTGCCGCTGGGCATCGTTGAAGTAAGCCGGGACCGTGATAACGGCCTTGTTGACCTTGTGGCCGAGATACGACTCCGCCGCTTCCTTGAGCTTGCGGAGAATCTTGGCCGAGACTTCTTGGGGCGAGAATTCTTTGTCGCCAGCTTTCACCTTGACGTAGTCGTTGGCGCCGCCAATGACCTTGTAGGGCACCATCTTCTCTTCGGTCTCGACCTCGGAGTGACGGCGGCCCATGAACCGCTTGATGGAATAGACGGTCCGCGTGGGGTTCGTCACGGCTTGCCGCCGGGCGGGTTCGCCGACGAGCGTTTCACCCTTCTCGGTGAAGGCGACGACGCTGGGGGTGAGGCGGTTGCCTTCGGCGTTGGCGATCACTTTGGGCTCACTGCCCTCCATGATCGCAACGACGGAGTTCGTGGTGCCGAGGTCGATACCGATAATCTTTTCGCCAGCTGCCATTTTGTTTGTCCTCTAGTGCTTCGTGCGTAGGGGTCTGTTGTTCGTTGTGTGGCGCTCAACTTTGACCATTTTTTTCGTGGACGGTTGAGCGTTTGAGTCGTAAATCGTTAGTGGTGAAGGGTTTGCTAATTTTGCCTCCGGACCTGCCGCGCTCAACTTGAGCGCTTCGTATGCGAAATCAGCAGCAGGAAAGGAGGCGACCAGCGTGTCTAAAAATCGCCGGTGAACAAGTGTAAAGCAAAGGCCGTGCCAGTCGATGTGGGCGGCTAAGATTGTGTCGTAAGTGATTGTGTGGAAGGCACTTGATGCGCGGGCCTAGAGCGGGGTCCGGTTGTAAGGGCACGTGGGCTGTGGAGCGTCTGTCAAATTGGCACTGGAGCAGAAAATGTCCGAGTCGGCGGGTTGTCAAAATGACATTTGAAATATGGACGATGGGGTGACTGGGATCCTTGGGTTTTCGCGAGGTGGGTCACCAACACGGTTGATTGACACTGCCCGGCGCGACCATTAAAAGTGCAACCAACCAATCCCCCCTGCCCTGCCGGCCTTTACAGAGCTGCCCGACGTAAAGTTGAGAATTCCGATTTCACATCTTTGATTCCGCGTCCTTAGTGGCAAAAGCGCGCATGTCGAAAAAAAAGTCTTCTGGCGGTTCCGTTCAGTCGGCCCTGAAAGAAATTCAGCGGGGTGACCGCGAAATATTGCGGCTGTTGTCGGAGCGGGCGCGAGCCGCGCAAAAGGTAGCCAAGATTCGGCAGCAAGACGGCCAGCCGCTATATAACCTGGCGGAGGAGCAAGAGGGGCTGACCGAATTGCTCACGCAGAACAAGGGTCCGCTGACTGAAGTGGCGGTGCGGTCGGTCTATCGCGAGATTCTGGGTGCGACGCGGTCGCTCGTGAAGCCGATTCGCGTGTCGTACCTGGGGCCGCGATATAGCTATAGCCACCTGGCGGCGATCGACCGGTTTGGCGATGGGCCCGATTTGACGCCGGTGGCGACGATCAAGGCCGTTTTCGAATCGCTGCACTTTCACCAGACCGATTTCGGCATCGTGCCGATCGAGAATTCCACCGACGGACGGATTGTTGATACGCTCGATATGTTCGCCCGGTTGCCGACGCGGATCACGGGCGAGGTGGAGCTAGCGATTCATCACCACTTGCTGGGCAAATGCACGCGGGGCGAAGTGCTGGAAGTCTATAGCAAGCCGCAGGCGCTTTCGCAGTGCCGCGACTGGTTGGCGAAGAATTTGTCGCAGGCAAAAGTTGTGGAAATGACAAGCACGGCGATCGCGGCCCAGATCGCGGCCGATAAGCCGGGCGCGGCGGCGATCGCGAGCATGGAAGCGGGCACGCATTACGGTTTAACGGTGATCGACTCGAATATCGAGGACAACAAGAGCAACGTCACGCGGTTCGCCGTCATTGGTGGGGAGATGCCACATCGCACCGGGCACGATAAGACGGCGCTGATGCTGGAGATTGCACATAAGCCTGGTTCGCTGGCCGACACGATGCTGGTTTTTAAGCGGGGCCGGCTGAATTTGACGTGGATCGAGTCGTTCCCGATGCCGGGCTCGAAGAACGAATACTTGTTCTTTGTCGAGCTGGAGGGGCACCAGGCGGATTCTCGGGTGAAGAAGGCTCTGGAGGCGCTGAAGCGGCGCACGGCACGGCTTGAAGTTCTTGGGAGTTATCCGAAGGCCGGCCACTAAGCTCGAAATCCGAAGCACGAAGCACGAAACGAATTCAAAGCATCAAATCCAAAACCGATCGAGAAAGGTTGTTTTGAGCATTTTGGCTTCGAACATTTGTGCCTGTTTTGGCTTTTATGCTTCGAGTTTCAGTCGTCTTTTGCCCAGTCGTTGCTCTAAGCCGCATTTTCGGTGGGTTCGTCGCGGGCGGCGCGGTCGAGGGCTTCGCGGCGGATATGGCCGTCGTCGGTGACGTCGTCGAAGCGGACGCTAACGCGCTTGGACACGCCGGATTCTTGCATGGTGACGCCGTAGAGCGTGGTGGCGGCGGTCATCGTCTTCTTGCTGTGTGTGACGATCACGAAGCGGGTCCAACCAAGGAATTCCTTGAGGACGTCGACGAAGCGGCCGATGTTGGCCTCGTCGAATGGAGCGTCGACTTCGTCGAGCACGCAAAACGGACTCGGCCGGAATTGAAAGATGGACAGCAGCAGGGCGACGGCCGTGAGTGCCTTTTCGCCGCCCGATAACAACGAATTGTTGAACGAGGGCTTGCCTGGCGGAGTGGCCATGATCTCGACGCCGCATTCGAGCACGTCGACACCCTCTTCGAGCATGAGATCGGCTTTGCCGCCGCCGAACGCCTTGCGATAGAGGGCCTGGAAGTTGACGCGGATGGCCTCGAGCGTTTCCAGGAACAGTCTCCGGCTGTCGGCGTTGATTTTGTGGATGATCCGCTCGAGCGACTGTTTGGCGTCGGTCAAATCCTTGTGCTGAGCCGATAGCGTCGCAAAGCGCTGTTCGAGATCATCCAGCTCGTCGAGCGCGTCGAGATTCACGGCACCGATTTGATTGATTTTTCGACGCAGCGTTTCAATTTCTTCTTCGACGGCAGCCCGTTCGCCGGTCTGGGCATTTGCGGCTTCCTGCTCGATTTCTGTCAGCTCGATTTGATAATCGTCGCGCATCCGATCGGCTAGAGTTTTGCGCTCGTGCCGCACTTGCTCGGCGGAGAGGGAAAGCTCGTGCTCGCGATCGCGCAGCTTCAGCGTCCGACGTCGCAGTTCGGTCAATTCTTCGGCGACTGTCGTCCGGCTGGCGGCGGCTGTGTCGCGCCGCGCGATGCATTCATCGAGCACGCGGCGCAGCGATTCTTCTTGTAGCTTCAGCTCGGCAATCGCCGCCGTTGCCGCCAGAATCGTCAATTGAGCTGCCTCGCGACGGTCGGTTGCCTGCCGAAGCTGCTGCCGCACCTGCTCGATGGCCCGATCGCGCTCGCGGCTGTCGTCCTGGAACTGCATCATCCGCAGATTCAGGCTTTCTAAACGCTGATCGACGCGTGCGAGCTCGACTTTTGCGGCGGTCGCGAGCGCCTCGGCCTCTTGGCGTTCGACTTCGCGCTGGCCGAGGGCCGCTTGTTGCTCGGAAATGCCGGCCTGCAGGCGCTCAGCGCTGGCCTGGGTTTCCGCCAATTGCTGGCGGCCTGTTTCAAGGACGGCGTCGGTCGTTTCGCAATCCGCCTTGGCGCTATTTAGTAGTTCGCCGGCTTCGGCGGCCTGCTTCTCAATTTGTTCCACGACCTGTTTCGCGGCCAATACTTTGGCTGCCGCTTCCGCCGCTTGGTAGTCGAGCGTCTTGTGCGACAGCACATGTTGGCGGAGGACACGATCCAGTCGGTCGACCTCGTCCTTCAGAAAATTGGTTTCGCGCTGGGCGTCGAGAATCTGCTGGTCGAGGACAGCCAGATCGAGCTTCGCTGCACGTAGTTGGCTTTTACGTGAAACGAGGCTTGTGGCTGACTGGCGGGGGCCAAACGCGACGGCACCGTGTTCGTCGATCAATTCGCCGGCCTGGGTGACAAAGCGGGCTCCGGACGGCGTTCGGCTGCGCAGCTTGACAGCATCATCGAGTGTGGGAACGACAAACGTGCGGCCCAATAGTTGTTCGATTAGTGGCCGGTGTCGATGGTCGCATTCGACGAGCTTGTCAGCCCGAGCGACGACCTGAAGGCCTTGGACCATTTCGGCGGTCAGCTCGATCGTGGTTGAACTCTTGGGAATGTTCATGGCCACGACGCGGCCGGCCAATTCGCTGCTGGCGGATAACAGCCGCTTAATGTCGTTCAGATCGCCGTCGACGACGATCGACTGAGCCGAATCACCCAGCGCGACATCGATCGACGCAGCATGCTCAACCTTGACTTGGAGCAGATCGGCGATGACACCCTTTACCAGCGACCAAGGCCAAGCGGCCTTCTCCCCCGTGCTCGGTTCTCCGCTGCCCGTCGCATCGCTTTTGAGACTGGCCCGCTCCAAAACTTGCTTAACGCCGGCCCCGATGCCCTCGAGCGTTCGCTCGAACTCTTCGAGCATCTCAGCTCGTTCGGCGACACCCAGGTGGCGGCCGTGGAGTTGGGCCAAATCGGCTGATCGCGAAGCGTGCAGATTCCGGCAGGTCGTCAGCTCGCTTTCCGCTTCTTCGATTTGCTGGGTGTGAGCTGCGACTTCGGTGGCGATCGTTTGCTGCTGCTCTTGGGCGGCGATCAACGAATCGTGTGCTTGCCGGCGGGCGTCGGTTGTCTCGGCGATTTTCCGCTCGTGATCAATGACTGCTTTTTGAGCCGCGGCCAGTCGCGATTGCAACGCTTCGACTTGGCTTTTGAGAGTTGCGGCCTCTTGCAGGCTATCGACGTAGCGCTGTCGCTGCGACTCGATGCCCGAGCGAGTGGCGTCGCAGGCCTCTGTCAATTCTCTGAGCCGCGCCGTCCGCTGCTGCAAATCACTGGCTGCCGACTGACGCTCCAGCTCCAAGGTGGCAATTTCTGCTTCCGTGGCCCTCAATCGCGAGCGAATGTCTCCGGCTTTGTCGCTCATTGCCAGCAGATTCTGGCCGTGGAGGGCGATTTCGCCGTCCAGCTCCACGCTGCGAATGCGTTCAAACTCGATCGTGGAATGTTGAGCGGCGATTTTCTGGCTCGATTGGGCCAGATGGATCTCGCAATTGCGGAGTTCCTCGCGGGCGGCGATTGCCGCGGTTTCTAGTTCAAGCTGCCGGGCTTCCAAAAGCTGGGCGTGGGCGTCGGCGGCTTGTACTTCGTCGTGGGCCTGCGTCAATTCTGTTTCGATTGCCGTCAGGCGGTCGGATAGTTTGCGCCAATCGACGAGCGCGACTTGCGTGCGGAGCTGTTTCAGCCGTTCGCTGTATTCACGATAGCGCCGTGCTTTTGATGCCTGGGCCCGGACAGTCTTCAGTCGGTTTTCGACCTCTTCAACGATGTCGTTGAGGCGGAGCATGTTCTGGTCGACGCGCTCCAGTCGCCGTTGGGCTTCCACTTTCTTGGCTTTGAAGCGGCTGATCCCGGCGGCTTCTTCAAAGATGGCGCGGCGATCCTTGGCGGATGCTTGGAGCAGCCGATCGACTTTGCCTTGCTCGATCAGGCTGTAGGCGTCGCCGCCGAGGCCCGTGCCGCGGAATAAGTCCTTGATGTCTTTCAATCGGCAGGGTTGGCGATTGATGAGGTATTCGCCTTCGCCGCTGCGGTAGACGCGCCGCGTGATGTGGACTTCGGGTGCATCGATGGGTAATCGCTTGTCGGGGTTCTCGAAGACGAGCGTGGCTTCGGCCGTATTCATCGGCTTGCGGCCGCTGGAGCCGGAGCCCTTGAAGATCACATCGGCCATGTCCTTGCCGCGGAGGCTCTTAGCGGATTGCTCGCCCAGCACCCATTTGATGGCATCGACGATGTTGCTCTTGCCCGAACCGTTGGGGCCGACGACAACGGTGATGCCAGCCGGGAACTCGAACCGCGTCTTATCGGCGAAGCTCTTGAAGCCGTGAAGTTCGAGGGCTTTGAGCATGGGGAGAGAAGCACGAATGACGAAGCACGAATGACCAATGAGCGAAACAGCACCGATTAGTCATTGGTCATTGGTCATTCAGTCATTGGTCATTCTTTCTTCCGAATGGATTTATTTTATCAAGAACTGTGGGCTTTTTGGGGACATAATCTGGGTCGACGTAAGTGCCGCCGGGGAGGGCCTTTGACTCGCTTTTCTCGGTCGGGTCTTCCTTGCCGCCGTGCAAATTGTCGCGGAATAGCTCCGGCGAGGGCGTGGCGGCGCGGCGATCTGCTAGCGTTGTCGAATTTTCAATGGAATCGCCCGTTTCGCCCTCGGGGGCTTCGGGCAGTGGATCGTCATCGCGATAATACTTGCGGTCGGGCCGGGGCATGGCTTCGACTGCGAGGCGGCCTTCCAGGCAGCCGCCTTTTTTGGCCTCTTGCAGGCACTGAATCACCTCGGAATAGCCGCCGCCGAGCTTTACGATTATGCGGATCAGCTTGTCGAGCTCGGCGGGGAACGATTCATAGGTCGTATCCTGCCCGGGATCGTAGCGTCCGGCCCGCAGGTCGCCGTTTTCGAGGGGCATGATCAAGATTCGCTTGCCGGCATAAAGCTGTTTGACGTTTTTGAGTTTTTGCTCGTGGCCGAAGACGACGATCTCGGGAACCCGGGAGCGGCTAACGTGAATCAGCGGCTCACCGGTAGTCGGGATTACGTGGTAGCGGAATTTTTTGTCGAGGGCCTCGCCGCGCGTCGTGGGATCGTTGGGATTTCGTGTTCGCATGGCGCGAAAGGCGCCGTAACGCGTCTCAACGCTATTTACGTGCAGCAAGTCGGACAGGCCGTCGAGGGCTGCGACGTGTGTCATCGTGGAGAGGGCCGTGAGCGCGTGCCAACGGAAAGCCGATTCCTTGCGGGCCGCATCGGCGAGAGGGGCGGCTGCCTCAGGTTGGTCCAAATAGGCCAGAGCTTCCGCGGCGTAGAACCGCACTTCTGCGTCACTCGACCGGAGCCCTTGCTTTAGCGGGCCAATTGCCTCGTTACCGATGGCTTCCAGCTGTAGGGAGGCAATCGCACACGACGTCGGCTCAAGCAATTTCTTTTCCAAAAGCTGTAAGCGTTCGGTGCGTTCGACGGGGTTTTCGCGCAGTGGAATGTTGCGAATTACGCGGAGGTAGCGGGCGAGGTTGTGTCGGTAACGCGGCGCGATGTCGAGGGAGAGGAAATCATCGCGTTCGGGGTTGGCGACGCCTCGTTTGACGCCTGCGTCGAGGGCGAAAAAGCGTTGGTTGATGGCTTTGCCGATGAGGGCGCTGGTGCGGATTGACGCGTCGTTCTTGCTAATTGCCAGGCCTAACTCTCGAGTTAGTAGCGAGGCGCCGCCGCCGAGGACTCGGCCGCGTGTTTCCAGGACCTTGTCGGAATTGCCTTCGAAAATGGCGTCGACGAGCACATCGCCCTGCGCTAGACCGTCGATGTTGCCACGGAGCGTCATACCGCCGAGGACTTCCATCTGCCGCAGCCGAGACTGCATCAGCCAGCCGCCGCGCAAGCTCGTCGTCTCGCTGCGTAGGGGCACGCGGACTTCGACATCCAGCACGTCGCCTTTTTTCACGCCCGGCGGCAGATACGTGCGCACAAACGCCATGGAGGTGGTCGGCGAGGCCAGAATTTTGTCCGCGTGCTTCACTTCGTGCGATTGCATCTCGCCGATGAGAATCTGTCGTTGCTCTGAGGGAGGCGGGTCGCTGCCGGTGTTGTCCAGGTTCGTGACGAGCGCGATCGATTCGAGCTTGATCCAGTTGAGTCCCACCGGCCGGGCAAAATCGCCGACAAATTCCGGTTTCTTTTCTTCGGTGGCCGTTGAGGCAGAATCTAAGTCGGGCGATTGGCCCCGAAACAGCGGCGTCGCGCAGCCGCAAATGCTGGCCATTCCGACGGCTAGAAAGAGCCGGCGATCCAGAGCAGCCAGTCCGCAGTCGATGAATTCCGTTTCGTCTCGTTCGCGTGGCGTCATGCCATGAGCTCCAGGAGCTTTCGCGCTATCATGCGACGGCTGACACGAGCCGCTCTTGGCGCGCGATACTCCCCGTTATCCCCCTAAAACTCGGGCCGCGAACAATACGAAGCGCGACCATAGGCGTCAAGAGAAACCGGTTTTATGATGACAGCATGCTAGTAGGCATTTTTGCGGACACGCACGACCATCTGGCCAATATCCGCCGGGCGGTCGCGCGATTTAACGACGCGGGCTGCGAATTGGTGCTGTTTGCGGGGGATTTGGTTTCGACGTTTGCGGTGCCGCCGCTACGACGGCTAAAGTGCCCGTTTGTGGGCTGTTTTGGCGACAACGAAGGGAACAAAATCGGATTGATGGCCGGCTATGCTTCCGTGGGCCAGATGGGAGAGCCGCCGGTGCGGTTCACGGCTGCTGACGGCACGCGGTTCATCATCTGCCACATGCAACGGCAGCTCCGGGGTGAGGCCGACGATTGGGACATCGCGATTTTCGGCCATACGCACAAGCCGCGAATTATGCGCGACGAGCTGGGCCGGTTGTTCATCAATCCGGGCGAGACCAGCGGCTGGACGTTCGGCCGGGCCACGATCGTGCTGCTGGAGACGACGGATCAATCAACCAAAGTGATCGACCTCGAATCGACGCCGCAGCTCAACGCCAACCATCTCTAGGCTGCGGCTACAGAATGAGCCAATCGGTGCTGGGCTTTTCGCTGGGATCGGGCAACTCCTCCCAGAGCTTGCGGCCGCCTTCGACGACGGTGCGATTGTGACCGCGACGGACGCCGTCGGGTAGCTCGGGCAGTTCCTTGACGTTTCCGCCGCCGAGGACGACATAGTCGGCCATTACGGAGTGCTTCAAAAACGGCACGACTTCCATCACCATTTTTGTCCATTTCTTGAGGCCGAGCTCTTCGAAACCGTGGTCGCCGAGCAACTCGAATAGTCGGCGGTCCTCATAGTGAATTCGCCCCATGTCGAGCGACAGGACCAGTCGATCGGAAATCAGCGCCGAACCAACGCCGGTGCCCAGGCCCAAAAATAGCATTCGCCCGCCGTCGTAGCTTCCCAGAGCCTGCAAACAGGCATCGTTCATCACGCGGAGGGGACAATCGAACGCAGAGGAGAAATGAAATCCAACCCAGCCGGGGGCCAGATTCGGCGGATCCTCGACGATCCGTCCACCATTTACCCGCGTTGGGATTCCCATGGCGATTTTTTCGTACGGCCATTCTTTGACCGTCTCTTTCACCTGCTTAACCATCTCGTCAGGCGTTAGCGTTTTGCCCGATTCAAACTTCAAGTGCTCGGCGTGGCCGGTGTGCCAGAGCTTGACGGAGTTACCGCCGATGTCGATGACCAGGATGTCCATGTACGATCTCGCTTTTGTTCCTTCAAGAGTTGGCGGCTTGGGCTACGAGTTCCTTCCGCGGACGACGCGTGCCGAGCTCTTGCAGATCGCTGGCCAGAATTCGATCGATGAGCTCGACGACGCCCGCGCCGTGGTCGCGCGACAAAACCACGTCGCAGCGCTCTTTGAGGACCGGCAGTGCGTTTTCGACAGCGGCGGCGACGGCACAAGATTCGAGAAAGGCGTGGTCGTTCTCGGCATCACCAACCGCCACGATATTCGCGGGCGCCAAATTCATTCGCTTCATCGCTCTCTTCAATCCGGTCGCTTTGTTGATGCCGCTGGGGAGCACCATCACGGCTCGCTTGTTGAAGATGATCTGATATCCGAGGCCGAGCGATTGGATGATGTCGAGGACAGCGTTTTCGTGCGGTCGCCAGGTAGCGAAAATCACTTTGCCGACGGAAAAGGGCTTAATGCCGCGGTGAACGATCTCCGTTAAAAAGGCTTCGGGCGGGGGTTCGCCGAGCACTTCGTCGCGGCCTTCGTTGGGCCAGACGATGAGGGCCCCGTTTTCCGCGACGATGGCGTCGCAGAGCTTGTAGTCGGGGAATACGGACTCGAGCTCGGGCACTTCGCGGCCGGTGACAAGGATGAATTTGCGGCCGGAGGCTTTGAAGCGGCGAACGGCGTCAAGCGTCTCGTCCGAAACGTGGCTGTCTTGCGCCAGGGTCCCGTCGTAATCGGAGGCGAGGGCGAGGTATTGCATGGAAAAGTCGATGGTTGCAAAGGCTGTGCCTAAGTAGGTAAAGCCTGCCGGGCGGGGACCTTGCTAAGCCTAGCAATGCTGCTCGAAACGTCAGGGTGCGGCCCGGGCGGGCCGCACCTACTCGGGCCAGTCGCCGGAGAAGACTTCGGTGGCGGGGCCAGTTTTGTAGACGCAGCCGTCGGATTCGCGCCATTCGAGCTCGAGGTCGCCGCCGCGGAGATGGTTGATGATCCGGCGCTCGGTGCGGCCGGTAAGGACGCCGGCGACGCAGACGGCGCTGGCACCGGTGCCGCAGGCGAGCGTTTCGCCACTGCCGCGTTCCCAAGTTCGCTGGCGGATTTCGCTGGACGATAGGACTTCGATGAACTCGACGTTCACGCGGGCGGGGAAGGCCGGAGCGTGCTCAATTTTGGGGCCGAGGACGAGGACGAGATCGTCGGTGGCCTTTTCGACGTAAGTCACGCAGTGGGGATTGCCCATGGAGACACAAGTGACTTGCAGCGTCCGGCCATCGACGGTGAGCGGGACGTCCAGGGGCGGGCTGCCTTTGAGATTCGTGGGAATCTTGGCTGCTTCGAGAATTGGTCGGCCCATGTTGACGCAGACGCGATCGACCTTGTTGTTTTTTACTTCGAGATCGACGGTCAGAATGCCGTTGCCAGTTTGAATCCGCAGCGTGTTGGCCCGTTTGATGCCGTAGTCATAGACGTACTTGGCCACGCAGCGGAGGCCGTTGCCGCACATCTCGGCTTCGGTGCCGTCGGCGTTGTACATCCGCATGCGGGCATCGGCACCGTTGTCGCTGGGGCAAATTAGAATCAGGCCGTCGCCACCGATGCCAAAATGGCGATCGGACATTTTGCGGGCTAGAGTCGCGGTGTCTTTAGGGAACGGCACGTCGAAGCAATTGACATAGATATAGTCATTGCCGATGCCGTGCATTTTGGTGAAGCGCATGGGAGAAATTATAGATGATGAATAGACAGCGTGGAGTGAGGAATGCGGAATGCGGAGTGCGGAATAAAGTCGGTCAGAGCGTGTTTCCGGAAGAATTTTATGATACAAGACCGCGATTAATCGGGCGGCCCCCGCTCAAAATGACAACTTATCGGTCAACGCGGTTCACCGTGCTTTGGCACCATCTGCACCATATCTGACGGTAGGCAGATTCGACGCTGGCGGCGAATTTGGTGGCGTTCATGAGGGGGGATTGCTGCATGCGGGGGCGAAGCGTGCGGCGGAGAGTGGAAAGGCGGGGAAGGTCGGTGGCGAGCGAGGCGGCGATGGAGATGTATTGCTCGGGAGTACGGGCGATGAGGTCCGGGAGGCCGAGATTCGTCAGTTGACTCAGGCCGGCGCGACCGACGACGGTTTTGCCGACGATCGTTACCACGGGTACGCCCATCCAAAACGAATCGAGGCTGGTGGTGTGGCCGTTGTAGGGAAAGGTGTCGAGGCCGATGTCGATCTGGTGATAGAGCGACATGTATAGCTGCACCGGTTGGCGATCGAAGAAGCGAACCCGGTCGGGGGCGAGGCCGAAGCGGGTTAGCCAGGCGAGCGTTTGCTCCCGGGCAAAACCTGGAGGGGCGAGCAGCGCCAGTCGGGAGCCGGGCACGGCGCTCAGGACCTCAGCCCAGAGCTTGAGGACCAGCGGATTGACCTTGGAAAAATTATTCAGGCTGCCGAAGGTGATGTAGCCGTTGGTTAGAGCGGGCAGATCGTTCGGCTCGGGGAGGTTGTCAAAGGGCCAGTAGCACCAGAACGTGTCCGGGAGGCGAATGGACTCTTCCGAATAGAATTGGTCGTTTCCATCCGGCGGATCGAGATAGGGGTCGGTCAGCCGATAGTCGACTGTGGTGAGTCCCGTCGTCCCGGGATAGGCGAGCCAGCAGACCTGGACGGGGGCCGGCTTCCGGGCAAAGAGCAACGCCCGGCTGCCGGACATGTGCATCGTGAGATCGACGAGGATGTCGATTTTGTCCTGGCGAATCAAATCGGCGAGTTGCTCATTACCGAGTTTCGCCGTATCGCGCCATTGATTCGTGTAGGAGCGAACGATGTTGGTGAAGTCGTCCGGCCATGCGACGTCGGAGTAGCAGAAAATTTCGAACTCGTGGTGGTTGTGATGCGAGAGTAGCGGGATCGTGAAGAGCGATTGGCAGTGCTTACGGAATTCTGGCGAGACATAGCCGACACGCAGGCGTCGATTCAGATTGCGGTCGTTGTCATGCGAACGGATTTGATTTTCGAATGCGGCGGCCTGCCGGTGGTTCCAGCGGCGGTGCTCCTCGAAAACCGCGGACGGAACGTAAGCCGGGTGAAAATAGGTGAGATAAACGAGGTTGCTATGGGCCGTGGCAAACGCGGGATCAAGCTCCAGGGCGCGACGGCAGGCCAAAATGGCCTCGTCGAGGCGGCCTTGCTCGCGGAGCGAGTTGCTGAGATTGCTGTAGGTAATCGGCTGATCGGGAGCGAGCTTGAGCGAGGCGTTATAAGCGGCCACAGCCTGGTCGCAGTTCCCTTGCTGTTGCCAGGCGATGCCGAGGGCGCTATGAGCTTCCCAGATGTTTGGGTCAATGGTCAGCGCGCGCTGAAAGCACGAAATGGCCACTTCAATCGAGCCGATGCGTTGGAACGCCGTGCCCATATTGAAAAAGGCGCCAGCCAGCTCGGGCTTGATTTCGATGGCTCGCTGGTAGGCGGCGAGGGCTTCGTCGATCAGGCCGCGATTGAGCAGCGCTGTGCCGAGATTGTTGTAGGCTTCGGCATAATCGGGCCTCAGCTCGAGCACGCGGCGAAAGCACTCACTGGCCTGCTCGTAGCGGCCTTGGGTCAAATGGCCGGCGCCGAGGCCGAACTGCCGACTGATTTCCTGGCTCGACACGGGTGGAGTTTCTCTCACGGCCTAGTTAATTGTGATTCTCGGTTAAGATAGCCGACAGATAATTGTTTTCATCGACCGGCGGAGTGCAAAGTCCAGAACTATGAACATTCGGGCGGAAGAATTGACGGGCCAAGGGATGGCGCTGGCGGCCGAGGGCCGCCACGGCGAGGCGGCCAACGTTTTGCGGCAGGCGACGGCGGCCGATGCGGGTTATTTGCCCGCATGGCAAAACTTGGGCCGGGCGCTTTATGCGCTGGAGGACAAGGAAGGGGCACTGGCAGCGTATCAAAGGGCCTTAGCCCTCGACCCGAGCTCGGTCGATTTGCACCGTCGCATCGGCGCCCTGCTCTTCCGGCTCAAGGAATTCGAGCGGGCGCTGCCGCACTTGATCACAGTCGCGAAAACGGCCCCTCTAGACCCGACTAGTCACGGAAATTTGGGCAGCGCCCTGGGCAATTTAGGCCAATACGAAGCCGCGGCTAATGCGTATCGCAATGCGCTGCAGTTGAGTCAGTACAACGCCGATTACCTCTCGAGCTTGGGCGGGGCGCTAACGCGGATGGGCCAGGACGCCGAGGCCGAGTCCCATTATCTCGCAGCGCTGCGTTTAGAACCGCAAAACGCTCGCGTGCGTTATAACCTGGGCCAGTTGCATCTGAAGCGAGGCAAACTCGACGAGGCGAAGCACGAGTTTGAAATGGCCGTTCAGCTCAAGCCCGATTATGCGGAAGCGATCGGGGCTCATTCGTTGACGAATTTTTTGAGCGGCGACTTTGAGGCGGCCTGGCCCGGGTATGAAAAGCGGATCTTGCTCAAGAAAACGGTGAAGCACACCGGTCCGAAGTGGGATGGATCGCCGCTTAACGGCCGCCGTCTCTTACTGGAAGCGGAGCAGGGCCTGGGCGACACGATTCATTTCATTCGCTATTGCCGCGAACTCAAACGAGCACACAATGCGACGGTGATTTTTGCTTCTCAGCCTAAGCTATTGCCGCTGTTAAGAAACGTCGCGGGAGTCGATGTGCTCATTGGACAGGACCAAGAGCGGCCGCCATTTGCCGTCTGGACGCTGCTGACCAGCGTGCCTGGAATTTTTGGCCACGCGCTGAAAGACGTGCCGGCGCCGATTCCGTATTTGTCGGCAGAACCCCAGCGCGTGGAGAAATGGAAACGTGAACTGGCCGTGTTACAAGGCCTGAAGATTGGCATTGCCTGGCAGGGAAATCCGACGCATTTCGAGGACCAGTTGCGGAGCTTTGACGTTGATCGTTTTGCGCCGGTCGCCGCTCTACCGAATGTCAATCTGATCAGCCTGCAAAAAGGGACGGCGACGGAGCAAATTGGGGCCGCGGGCTTTCGCGTCGTTACTTTTGGCGATGATTTCGACGCCGACGGGGCTTTTCTCGACACGGCCGCGGTGATGATGAATTTGGACCTGGTTATCAGCGCCGATACGAGTATCGCCCATGTGGCGGGCGCACTGGGACGGCCAGTTTGGGTCGCGCTGGCGAAGCTTTGCGACTGGCGGTGGACGATGTACGGCGAAAACACGCCTTGGTATCCGACGATGCGGCTGTTTCGTCAGCCGGAACCGGGGCAATGGGGGCCGGTGTTTGAGCAAATCGCGGCTGCCGTCTCAGCACTCTAGCGTTCGGCGCTCCCGGCGATGCGGCCGGTCCAATCGCCGCTGAGCACAAAACCGGCCCAGAAGTAAGGCGGCAGCGGGTGACCGGTATCGGGTAGGGTAATATCGGCCTGATCCTTAGAAAAACCGACATCCGTATAGTCGTGTTCGCGGAGCATCCAGATTTGGGCCTCGCGAAGGGCTTGGAGCTTCGTGAGTCGCTTATTGAGCAGGTTGTCGTAAAACCGTTCCATGAGCACGGTGGTCGCCATGACCTGGACACGCCAGGCGGCGGCGACGACCGTTCGAGCGCCAGCGATTTGAAAGGACCGCTGGATGCCAACGAGTCCTTCGCCGGTGGCCTTTTCGCCCAGGGCGGTTTCGCACGAGGCGAGCATCACCAGCTCGGCGCCGCGGAGGTCGAGCGTTTGGATTTCGCTGGAAAACAAGCGGCCGTCTTCGCCCCAAGTGCGACCCGCCTCGGCGGTGCTCAGTTGAATGCCGGATAACAGGCTTGGATGATATCCAGCGAGCGATTGCGAACGGACGAGGCCACCGCCGAGCAGCGACGAGTCGTTGTAGTTCGGGCGATTGAGGAGCGTGCGGTCGGTGTCGCGGGCGAAGCAACCGTGGGCGTAGATGTGGACGTATTCATTGCGCGGTGCATCGCGACGGAAAGCTTCCTCGGTCGCGCCGCGAGCGTCGATCGCCGTCAGTCCGGCACTGCCAAATCGCTGCTCGTAGAGGCGTTTGATTCGCATCGATTGACTATTCATGCCCGGACGCAGGCCGAAAAATGCCTTCGGCTCGGTGGTGGACGAAGCGGTAGCCTTGCTGACCAGGAGGGGAGCCTGGTCTTTTTCATCGATGGCGTCGATGACCAGCATTCGGCCCCTGGGATCGTGCGCGGGCCGGCGAACGACAAGTTCGGGCAGCGCTTGGGCAGCCGGAATGACGGCAATCGGCCAGTCCTCGATCAAGAACGTGCCTGGTTGTCTGCCGGGGAGTCCGGCGAACGGGAGCGTGCTGATCGAACCTTCGGGCGAGAGCAGAACGGTGCTGGCGCCGGCGAGGCGATCTTCCAATGGCTGCCAGAGAGTTTTGCGGAGCCAGGCCGGGGCGTCGGGGTGCGCGAGTGCCGGACCGGTTTTGATTCTAGTGAGCTGATTCTCGACATCGGCACGCCACTCGTCGAGGTGCTGATCAATCGCCGTGAGCGAGCCTAGATCCACGAGATCGACCGGCTCCGAGGAGCGGACGACGAACACGAGGAGCCGGGCGGTGTCGGGAGTGGCGGCGCGCGGTGAATTGTTGAGGGCAGGCTTCACTGTCGATTCACAGGCGGCGAAATCCAACAGCACGACGGCGGTTGGCAGCGCGGCGCGGACTTGCTCGAGCGTGACGACTTGCCGCGTCCGACGCCGCTCTTGACTTTTTTCCGCCAACAGGCGTTCGAGTCGCTCCTTTTTTTCGGAAAGCTCGGCGGTTTTCCGTTGCCAATATTCCTGCTGGTCGGCGCGGGGCTTATACCAAGCGAACATCGGCAGCTCCGAGACGACTTTTTCGAGCTCGGCATAGACGAGCTTGACGCTCGGATCGTCGCGGACAGCGTTGATGGCGGTTTGACGGGCGAGGACGCTGCCTTTCCAGGCGATGAGATAGCGATAGGCTGTTTCGCGAAATTCAGCGGCGCGCACGGCCAGCGACAGATAGCGGTCGAGTTGCCGGCGGGCGTCTTCGGCCATTGCCATTTGCTGCCGCTCGGACTGCACGATTGCCGCTTGTTCTAGATTGGCGAGCGAAGATTCGAGCGACTGCCGAAGTAGCGGCTCCGCTTCTTTGTCGCGGCCGTGCGATTCGTAGAGCTCGGCCAGCTGAATGGCGTTGATGGAGTAGATCGGATGCGTCTTGCCAACGGTCTTGTCGAGGATCGCCCGAGCCTGAAGCAGAGATTCTTCGGCACGCTGCGGATCGCCACCGGCAATATATAACCTGCCCAGATTGCCCAGCGCGGTCGCCGTCGCGGCGTGATCGCGGCCGTAGCGTTTTTCAGCCAGCTCGACCGCCTGGACGAGCAGCGGCTGAGCCAGCTCGTTGCGCTTTGTTTGAACATAAAGCTGGCCGAGGCTAGAAACTATTAACAGCCGAGTCGCCAAGTCGGTGTCCGGCGACTGATTCAAAGTGGCGAGCGATCGCTTGAGCAGCGGTTCTGCTTTTTCCGGCAGCTGCATGGCGATATAGAGCTGGCCCAGACGAGCCATGCTTCTGGCGGTGGTCGCGTCGTCGACTCCGTAGGCACTGTGATTGACGTCGGCAGCCTGGCTGTAAAGGAGTTCCGCTTTCGTGTAGTCGCCGAGGCGCTGATAGACTTCGCCTAACTGCTCGATCGCTGGCGTTGTTTCGGGATTGTCTTTGCCGAGGGCGCCGCGGATCACATCGACGGCGGGGCGGAGCAGTTTTTCAGCCTGCGTGTTGTCGCCCAGGCCAAAATAAGCTGTGCCGAGGGCGGCCATGCTGAGACCATAATCGCGGTGCCACTGGCCCAGGACGGCGCGGCGCGTATACATCGCCTCTTGAGCCGGCGCGATGGCGGCGGCGTAATTGCCACGTTCGATTTGGGCGAGCGCATCGCGGTGTTTGGCCAAGGCCGGCCCCAACTGTTGTCGCTGGGCTGGCGAGAGTGCGGCTAAGTTCTTTCCGTCCTCCATCGCGACTCGGGCGGCAACGACACACCAATGGCCTTTGCCGTAAAGTCGCGCGGTGGCGGACAGTATTTCGCTCCGCGTCTTTTGCGCCTTGGCGAAGTCTTCGTTGCGCTCGCAACCGTCGGCGAGCCATTGCAGTGTGGCGATGAGCTGGGCATTGGGATCGCCACTCGCCGTCCGCAACATGCCGACTGCTTGTTCGGCCTTCGCGATGGCCTCGCGAGGACGGCGGGCCTGATCGAGTTGCTTCGCTTCGGCGAGGAGCGCTGTTGCCTGGGCGTTGATCGAATTGGCAGGTGATGTTGCCGCCGGTTGCGCCAGCACGACGACACTATTGGAAGCAAACTGAACGGCAGCCGCAGCAATCAACAGCAGTTCGCGCGCGGTAGATGACAGTCGCATGGTTCGCCCTTAGCCCACAAGCATTGTGATCGATGGCTTAGCGATTTGCACCAGTCCCGTGGCGCAAATAACGGCCACTGAGTGGGCCCTCAGTCGGGAGCGGCGTCGGCTGGCTGCAGGTAATCGCGAGGCGGCCGTTCACGGCGACGTGATCGATGCCGGTGCAGGGTTTTGTCGGCTGCTCATAAGTTGCCTGATCGGTAATGGTTGTCGGATCGAAAACAACTAGGTCGGCGAAGGCGCCTTCGCGGATGATTCCGCGGTTGGGGAGTCCGAAGCGGGCAGCGGAACGGCCACTGAGCTTGTGGACGGCTTCTTCGAGCAAAAAAACCTTGCGGTCGCGAACGAGCGGGCCTAGCCAGCGGCCAGCGGAGCCATAGACGCGGGGGTGTACGTGGCCGTTGGCGAAATATATGCCGTCGCTGCCCAGCATGGCGAGGTCGTGCTTAAGGAGGGGCTCGACGAGGTGGTCGAGAGGCGGTCCGGCGACGAGCAGCGTCGCCAGGTTCGAGTCGATAAGCAGGTCGATGAGGGCTTCTTCCGGCGGTTTTTTGCTCTGTTGGACGAACTCATCTAACCGCATGCCATGGAGATGCTCGCAGCGAGGCGCGGCCGTCCAGGCGATGTGAATTTGGGAGAGCGGTGTGCCGAAGGCGGCGAGGGCTTCGCGAAAATGGGCTCGCACGTCGGGTCGGTCGAGGTGATTGATGACGCCAAGGGGGCCGTCCCGCCAAACTTCGTACGGCAACAGAAAATTCACCATCGTCGAGCCGCGTTGATACGGATAGGACTCGAACGAAAAATCGACTTGCTTACGGGCTTCCTTGTCGATGAATTCGAGAACTTGCTGCACTTCCTGCTCAGTCGAGCCCTTGAGGTGCGAGATGTGCACTTTTACGCCCGCGCGGCGGCCGATTTCGACGGCTTCGCGGAGGGCGGGCAGGAGGCCAATCTTATAGCGAATATGTGTGACGTAGAGACCGTCGTACGGCTGAATCGCAGTACAAGCGGTCGCGATTTCCTCTGTCGTGGCGTGGCATTGGTCGATGTAGTCCAGCCCGGTGGATAAACCAACCGCACCTTGTTCCATCCCTTGGCGGATGCGGACCTTGATTTCCCGCATTTGCATGTCATCGGGCGGCGCGACGCGTCCGAAGCCGCAAGCCATGGTGCGAACATTGGCATAAGGGACGTGCGTGACGGCGTTTTGGACATTGTGGCCGTCGAGCAGGCCCATGTAATCGGAGATCGAGCGCCAGCCGCGATAGTCGGCCAGCGAGAGGCCGTTAAGTGAGCGGAGATAATGGAGCCAAGGTCGCCAGTTGTGTTCTTCGACGGGAGCGTAGCTGATGCCGTCGGCCATCAGCACTTCGGTGGTGAAGCCCTGCTGTGTTTTCCAAGTTTGGTGCGGATGGAGGAGCATCCAGCCGTCGCTGTGGTTATGCACGTCGATGAAGCCGGGCGCGACGACGCGATTTTTGCAGTCAATGGTTTGTCGCGCCGGGGCACTGGCAAGGTGGCCGATCGCGGTGATTTTGTCGCCGGTCACGCCGACATCAGCCGTCACTCGGGGAGCGCCAGTGCCATCAATGACTGTGCCGTCAGCGAAGAGCAAATCGAACACACGATCCTCCGATTTCCTGTGCAAACTCTGGTTAACCCGCACATCTTCACAAATCGCGGCTGGTTTCACCAGTCGCGGGCAAGCAAACTCTGCCGTTTAACCGGTCCACGAGGCTGTCATAAACGCCGCTTGCCCCCGGGCATACAGACCGCCGATTTTCACAGAAGCTGCGCCCGCCGCATCAAATTCTCGCGCGCTTTCGATCGAAGGAATCCCTCTGATGAGCCGACCGGCGCGTGATTTTTCCTGGCACCTGGTGGCGCTGGCGATGGTTATCGCGGGCCTCGTGATTCTGGCGCCGCTCGCCTGGCGATCGCACGATTCGCTCGACCGACGGCACGAGCGACTCGCGACGCTGGGCTCGTCGCACACGGTGGATTCTCGACCGCGCGATCGCAATCCGGTCGCCAACGTTACTGACCTGCAGCCGCAAATGGCGCCGATCGGGCCGCTGATTGCCGATCAGATTAGCCTCGATCCCTCGGTGCATGAAACGCCTGACTTGCCGGTTGCCACAATACCCGATCTTGGCAATCCACTAGCGACGTCGTCGACACCCGATGTTCGCTTGAGCGCCACGGTTATCCGTCCTTCGCCCCAGCCGCAGCCTCAAGACCTTCAGCCGCAGTTGCCGTTGCCGCAGCCGACCAACCCAAGCCCGTTTCCGATTCCTGAACCGGCGATTCCGGGCACGCCTGCCTGGGCCTATCCGATTGCGCTGATCGAGCAGCTTCAGGGAGTGGTAGGCACCGTCCCCTCCGCGGCCAATTGGGCCGAGCAGACAATCGCCACGCTTGAGCGACTCGTTCACATTCGATCGCTTAGTGATTCGCAGGTCACTGCGGAGCTGGCGAATCTTCGGCACTATGCCGATGAAGCCAAGGCGCTGTCACAACAGACGAGCGATGACCAGGCTCGCTCGAAAATTCTTCGCGCGGGCTATGCGATCGTCCGCCGGATGGTGATTTGGGACATCGTTCACTCGCTCGCCAAGAGTGATTCGACCGTGGCCGCGCCGATCGTCGATCGGGGGGCTTGGAACGCCGCGCTCTTGAAAGTCGATACGATGCTTCAGGCCACAGGCGCGGCAGCGCACTGGCGAAAATACTTGCTCATCGATCGCGCTTGCTCCGATTTCGATTCCAGTCGTCTCACACCGGCCGAGCAGCGCGAGTTGGCCCGCGACATTCTCTATCGCCTGCACAGCACGCAGCTTTCGCGCGACCAAGAGAAATTTCTCTGCACCCCGCCGTTCCAGTCACTCGATGAGCAGCTGCAGTCTCGCGCCGCCGAGCTGCCGGACCTCCCTGCCCTGCTGGCGGCTATCGAGCGTTACGAGCACGAGTTCAAGGCCACCACGGCCAAGGCCCTCTCGCTCGAATACGACATTCTCCGCTGGTCGTCTGATGAAGGCGTACGCGATCTGGCTGAAGCCGTCAACGCGTACTATCGCAATGCGAACATTCGCGTGGCGATCTCTGAAACGCTGGCCAATCGGATGATTCCGTCGCAAACGCCGCAGCTCGAAGCGGTCGAGGACACCATACTCGGGGCTTGGGTTTCTGGTCAGAGCCAGACCAACACCAAAGTTCGGGTCGTGCTGACGCCTGACAAGCACCGCTGGAACGTCGGCCTCGAGGCTCAGGGGGACGTGCTGTCCGATACGTCTTCGTCCAAAGGTCCGGCAACGTTCTATCAACGCGGCTGGTCGATGTTCCGGGCTCGCAAACGGCTGACAGTAGATCACCGCGGCATCCGCCTCTTCTCGGCGGAAGCCGAGGCCAACGCCAACAACGACCTCAATGATTTTGAGACCGACTTCGACGGCATTCCGCTCATCGGGTCGCTCGTTCGCAACATCGCTCGCAATCAATACGACAACTCGCAATCGGCAGCGAAAAACGAAGTGGAAGGCAAGATTATTGGCCGCGCCACGACTCAGCTCGATGCCCAAGTCGAGAAACAGCTCGAAAAATCCAAGCAAGATTTCCAGGTCAAGGTGGTCAAGCCACTCCGCGACCTGAACCTCGAGCCGACTCCAGTCGAAATGGAAACCACGGCTGATCGCTTGATCGCTCGTTACCGCCTGGCCTCGCGTGAAGAGGTCGGCGCTCATACGCCGCGGCCCCAAGCGCCCAGCGACAGCATGCTCAGCGTGCAAGTCCATGAAACCGCCATGAACAATATCCTTGACCAGCTTCATCTGCACGGCCGGCGGGCCGAACTTGTCGAGCTGTATAAAGAAATGACTGCCCGCTTTGTGCCGACGCGAAAAATCGAGATTCCCGATGACCTGCCTGAAAACGTGTTCGTCACGTTCGCCGACGAAGATCCCATTCGCGTCGACTGCCAGGACGGCCGCGTCCGCCTTACGATTCACTTGAAGGAGTTGGTCCAGGAAGGCACGAAAAACCGCTGGACGAATTTCAGCGTCCACGCCTACTATGCCCCTAGCGCCGACCAGCTCGACGCTAATCTGTATCGCGACGGGATCATCGAGCTGATCGGCGACAACCGCCCCCTGCCACTGGGCCAGCGCACCGCTCTCACCGCGATCTTCGCCCGGGTCCTGTCACGCAATCGCAAGCTGCACGTCATCAACCAGCAAATTGCCCAGGCACCGCAGCTTCGCGACCAGCAAGTGACGCAATTTGTGATCCACGACGGCTGGATCGGCGTCGCCCTCGGGCCAAAGGCCCCCGGTCGCCAGGCCGCGATGACGCCGCGGGCCGCTCTCCAACGCGAATAACTCTCTTGCGTTATGCTGCGTCATAACGCTTCATGCTTCCAGTCGCGGAATCGATCGGATGTCGACGGCTTTCGACCTCCTCAGAATTGCCCAAGAGCATTTTCAGGCTGGTCGTCTGGCCGACGCCGAATTGACCTATCGACAAGCAATTGCCGTCGAGCCGCGTTGTGCCGATGCGTGGCATAATCTGGGCATTCTGGCTTTGCAAAATGGCCGGATCGACGAAGCCGCTCAGTGTGCCGGCCGAGTTGTTGAGCTGGCTCCTCAGAACGCGCAGGCGCACTACACGCTCGGGTTTGCACTCGGCCAGCAAGGCAACTCGGAGGCGGCGATTGCCAGCTATGGAACTGCAATTCAGCTAAAGCCGGACTTCGCCGAGGCTCACAACAATCTGGGCGATGCTCTTGAAGAGCTCAACCGGAATGAGGAGGCCCTCGCGAGCTACCGCCGCGCGCTGCAAATCAAGCCGCAGTCGGCGGTCATTCATTACAACTGCGCTGGCACGCTGTTCACACTGGGAAGGTTCGACGAAGCGATTGCGGGCTATCGCCAAGCGCTGGCTATTCAATCCAATTTTCCCGAGGCCTTGAGCAATCTCGGCAATGTGTTCAATAAGCTGGGGAATCTCGACGAGGCCGCGACTTGTTATTCGCGCGCCATCGAGCTCGCGCCACACCATGCCGACGCCCACAACAATCTTGGAAATGCATTCAAAGAGCTAGGCAGCTTTGACGAAGCCGAGCAGTGCTACCGGCGCGCTATCGAACTAGCGCCTCATTTGCTCGACCCTCGCACGAATCTCGCCCAGCTGCGACTACTGCTCGGCGACTTGGAGAGCGGTTTTCGCGACTACGAGCTGCGACTACAGACCGGCACATTGCGCTCCAGACAATTCGATCAGCCGCTGTGGCGCGGCGAACCGTTAGCGGGCAAGACTATTCTCGTTCAAACCGAGCAAGGCTTCGGCGATGCGATCCAGTTCATTCGCTACGCGAGATTGCTCAAGCAGCAAGGAGCGAGCGTTCTCGTCGAATGCCAGCAGCCACTGTTGAAACTACTCGGCACTTGTCCCGCCATCGACGCGATCTTCGACTACGATTCTCCCCTACCCTCTTTCGACTTCCACGTTTCTCTTCTGAGCCTGCCTCATCTCTTCCACACCACGGTCGAATCCATTCCGGCCGCAGTGCCTTATCTTTTCGCGGATGCGAAGCTGATCGCCCATTGGAAAGGACAACTCAGCGCCCTCACCGGTTTCCGCATCGGGATCAATTGGCACGGTCGGAACGGTGTGGGCTCGTTCCTCCGCCGTGATATACCCCTGGAGCATTTTGCTTCGCTGGCGGCGCTGCCGAACGTTCGTCTGATCAGCCTGCAGCGAGATAATGCCACCGAACTGCGCAGTTCACTCGCGCATTTCCCGCTTTGGATTCCTCCTGGCGAAATCGATACTGCTCGCGGCGGGTTCATGGACACGGCGGCTATCATGCTGAACCTCGATCTCGTCATCAGCTCCGATACGTCGATCGCTCATCTGGCTGGCGCGCTCGGCGTTCCCGTCTGGACCCCCCTGCCCTTCGTTTCTGATTGGCGTTGGCTCCTCGAACGATCGGATACTCCTTGGTATCCCACGATGCGGCTGTTTCGCCAAAAAAAGCTCGGCGACTGGAGCGGCGTCTTTGACCGACTGACAGCTGCACTTTGCGACCACTTCAAAGACTAGTCAAGCGATTCACGGGCTGGCCACCTCTTGACAGGTCACGCCTGTTTGTATTAATTAACTAATACAACAGTTCAACGCACGCGGTCAACCGTGAAACTCCACATCTCCTCCCACGACGGCGTGCCGATCTACCTGCAGATCGTCAATCAGGTCAAGTATCTGGTTGCTTCCGGGCGGCTGGAGGCTGGCGAAGAGCTGCCGCCAATCCGGACGCTGGCCGAGCAACTGATCGTCAATCCGAACACGGTCGCACGGGCCTACCGGGAGCTGGAATTAGCGGGCGTCGTTACCAAGCGGCGAACCACCGGAACGTACGTCTCCGATGCGGCCTCCCCTCTGGCCCGCCGCGAGCGGCTAAAGATCATCAGCGAGCGCATCGACGCCCTGCTGGCCGAAGCCCGACAAATGGATGTGAGCACCGAAACTCTGATTGAGCTCATTCAAGACCGCGACGAGGCCATGGCCGAACCAACGGCCTCGTCATCGCGAACCAAGGAGAAATGAATATGCTCGCAAATCAGTCGCAAACGACGGATAACGTGGTCGAGATCCAAAATCTTACCCGCCAGTTCGGCGCCAAGCGAGCGCTCGACGACGTGAGCCTGGCCGTGCCACGCGGCGTCGTGTTCGGACTGGTCGGCGCCAATGGCGCGGGAAAAACAACGCTTATCAAGCACGTGCTCGGACTGCTCAAGGCCCAGGCTGGGTCGGTCCGCGTGTTTGGACTCAATCCAGTCAAAGAGCCAGTCAACGTGCTTTCGCGCGTCGGCTATCTGTCCGAAGAAGGTGATCTGCCGGGCTGGATGCGCGTGGATGAACTGATGCGCTATATGCGGGCTTTCTATCCGACGTGGGATGAGCCCTATGCCCAAGATCTCCGGCGGCAATTCGCCCTTGATCCGGCGACGAAAGTCAAAAACCTCTCTAAAGGTCAGCGGGCCCGCGCGGGGCTGGTCGCCGCGCTCGCCTATCGCCCCGAACTGCTCTTGCTCGACGAGCCCTCCAGCGGTTTGGACCCCATCGTCCGCCGCGACATTTTGGGCGCCATCGTCCGCACGATCGCCGATGAAGGCCGCACCGTGCTCTTTTCCTCTCACTTGCTCGAAGAAGTCGAACGCGTGTCCGACTGCGTCGCCATGCTCCGTAATGGCCGTATTGTCTTCGCTGGAGACCTCGATGTCGTCAAGCAATCGCACCATCGGCTGACGCTTCGCTTCGACGACGAGCGCCGTCAGCCTCCGCAGCTCAACGGTGTCCTCAGTTGGGAAGGGAGTGGCCGGGAATGGACGATTGTCGCCCGAGGCCAGCTCGATGAATTGACCCTTGCAGCCTCTGCTGCCGGTGCAGCGGTCCTCGAGCAGCAACGCCTATCTCTGGACGAGATTTTTCTCGCTCAGGTCGGCTCTTCCTCCGCGCCGGTTCAGGAGGCTTAAGCAATGCACTCTGCCTACGCGCCAATACGCGCCATCCTCTGGCAAATCTATGGGCGAAACCGCTGGGGTTTTGCGGCGGCGCTGACCTATTTGCTGTTCGCCATCGTTACCAGCTTCTCCCTAACACCCTACGCCCGCGAACACTGGGGCGAAGCCGCTGTGACGATGGTGGGGCTGTACCTTGGCGCTCCGTGCGCACTAATCATCGTCCTGGTGATCGCGGCGTTCTGCATGTCGGGAAATCGGATGGGAGAAGTTTGCCCGCCGACGCACATGCTGGTATTGCCGGTCTCGACACGAATGTTGGTGACTGTGCCGATGGTCGCGGGCGCAGCGACGGTCGCGATTGTCTGGCTAATCGTGGCTTATCTCGTGCTGCGGCCGGCGGATTTCACGGTGCCTATTCTCGTCCCGACTGCCGTGCTAACGCTGTTCTTAATCGTGTTTCAGGCGATTGCCTGGACGCCGTTTGCACAAAAGTGGATCCAAGGGATTCTGACGGTCGTCGCCGGCGCGGGAACGTTCGGCTGGGTTTTGGGTGGAATCGCTTGGGGCTTTAACCGGTTCGGGCCAGCGGTGGCGCCATATGTTATTGCGATTGTCGGGTTGCTTCTCGTTCCTGTGGCGTATGGCTGCGCGCTGTCGGGCGTGGCGATGGGTCGCCGCGGCGATTTCTATGAGTGGCGGTGGTGGACCCGGCTGATGGAGCGGATCACAGCGTGGCGGAAGCCGGCCGAGCACCCGTTTTCATCGCCGAAAGCCGCACAACTTTGGTTTGAGCTCCGTTCCAGCGGCTGGTATCCGCCGCTAATGACCGCTGGGGTTTGCCTGTTCCTTCCCGTCGTGCTGCTATCCGATCCAAGCGACGTGGCGCAATCCTGGAAATTCCTAGGAATCTTTCTCGGCTTGCCAATTCTGATGGCATGCGTGTCGGGCGCCGCCTTAGGGAATTTCGGGGGGATCGACTCGTCCGCAAAGGCGCCGCAAGGACCATTTTTGTTCACACGGCCGATCGCTAGCGCCGCCTTCGTTCGCGACAAGTTCCTGGCCGGCGCGCTCGTGACGCTCATGATCTGGCTGTCCGCGTTGCCATTTGGGCTACTGCTCCTGCTGCGTCCGGGTTTTGCCCAGGCGATTATTGACATTGCGCAGCAAACTTCAGGCTGGAAAGTCGTCGTGCTGCCACCGGTGGCGTTACTGCTGCTCGTTGCCACGACGTGGAAGCAGCTGGTCGAGGGTTATTGGTCCGCACTCACGGGCCGCATTTGGATCACGCATGTCTTTGGAATCGGGATGGTGCTCCTGGTAATGTGCGGAATGGGTTTCGGGATCGCGGCATCGATCTTTCCGCAGTACCAGGCCGCCGCGACGGCAGCCGCGCCATGGATCGTCGGCGTTTTGCTCGCCGTAAAGCTCGTAGCGGCAATTCTTGTCCTGCGAGGACTGCTAAACAGCGCGCTTTTTCCAAGCGAGCACATCGTGGCGATGGTCGCGGCCTGGATTTTCGTCGTCGCGGCCGTGGCCTCGCTGGTGATCTGGCTTATTCCAGCCGGCGCGGCTTCCACACGGGACATTCTCGCTGGCATCATTCTGCTTGTGCCATTCTCGCGCCTGGTGGGCGCGCCGCTCGCTGTGGAGTGGAACCGGCATCGCTAATCGGGCTCAATCGCAATGTCGTGAAATGAACATAACTCAATGTTGAGCGAATTGATCGCTTCTCGGACGCGTGGATCACACAGCGTCACCAGCTCTAGCCGCCGCTCTTCCCGGTACATCGTATCCACGTCTTCGGCAAATCCCGGGTGGCATGCCAACTCGGTGACGCCAGGCAAAAGGGAACGAACGATCTCAATTAGGTGGCCGGACAGTAGCAGGCCCGGCCACAGATAGCCCTGCTCGTCCTGCCCATAAAAGTCGCCGCAGTACCGGACCTGTGGAGAAAAATGCCGCAGCGGTATTTTCAGTTCCGTGGCCAGTGCCTGCAAAACCGATTTGGCCGGCTCATTACGATGGACGTGCTGATGCGAGTCCAAATGCGTCGGCTCGCGGCCCATCTGCCGTCGAAATTCGTCGAGTTGGCGACGAATCTCCGCGGCGACCGCGCTGGCGTCGCTCGCTGGAACAACTTGATAGATCGGAACCCAATCTTCGCCGTGAAGCCGCCATTCGCCGATGTCCACATGCAGTCCGACACTGAGCCGCGGCCGCGTTTTCGCCGCCGCCGCTGCCACCGCCGCCGCCGGCCACCGCACCATCATGCTCGTGCTGGTCACGATGCCCTGATCATGAGCCTGCAGAATGCCTCGGGTTATCCCCTCGCTTTGGCCGAAATCATCGGCGTTCACAATCAGCCGCCGCCGGTTCTCTGCCATCGTCTACAGCCCCAAATCATTGAGCAACTTGCTCAGAACTTTTTCTGCGGCGAAATATTCCTCCGCGATGTCCCGCGCCGCGCGGCTATGTCGCTCGTAGTCGGAATTGATCGCCTCGACGGCCGTCAGAATTTCGTCCATCGTATTGAATGCAAATAATCCCGCCCCCGTGGGCAGCACGGTGCCGAAACCGGTGTTTTGGGTCACGACCGGCCGGCCAGCCGCGAGATAACACGCGCTCCGCTCACTGAACCAGCCGCTTTTGAGGCGGACGTTTAAATCGCGAGCGACCGTAAATTCACCAAGCGAGTTCTGGATATAGTCGCGATACAGCCAGGGATCCGTCGTGAAACCGGCGTCGGTGATGTGCCAACCGTTGTTGACGAGAAGCGATCGATCATCCTCCGCCAGACCGAGCGAGGGCACGTCTTCGTTCTGGTCTTTGCGCACCGGCGTGATTCGCGTATCGAGATTCATCGCCAGCTCGATCGGCTGTTTGATTCGCCGCGGGAGATCGAGGAATTTCAAAAACTCGTGGTGCTTGCTCCAGTGGAATTGTTCCCCGGCAAATTCGATGTCGATTCCAGTCTGCTTCCAATTGCCAATCGACCGAAACGTGGAACTCGGCCTGGCATCGGTTTTCCAAAGATCAATCAAAACGGGCTGGCGAGTGCGCGAGCAGAGTCGCGGCAGCGGCGGAAGCGGCGAGTAGGGTGTGCCGATGTTTTCGCCAAAGGTCGCACAGTCGGTGTGCTCATCAATAAGCCGTCGGATGCGCGCTTCGCCTTGGGCATAGGCGACCTCATGCACGACGGGGTCGGTGCCGTAGTAAATGAGGCGGCCCGCGTTCAGACCCTCGTCAAACAGGGACGTAGCGCCCGTCACATTGAACACGGCATCGGCCGACCGCAGGAGTTCTTCAGCACGGCGTTGTTCGATACCAAACCACTGCCCATCCGCGAAGCTGCGGCGATATGCCCAGCAGTCCTTAAGACCGAACGACTCGGCAATCCGCTGCAGATATGGCAGCGAGTACGCCGAATCATTCACCTTGTACTGGCGAATGGGATCATACGGCCACAACGAGCTGACCTCGAAATAATAGACTTCGTGGCCCAACCATTTGAGCCCGAGCGCAAGCTGCATGTGCATCCAGGCCATCCCCGCATAGGGATTTGCCGCGAGCGTTCCGAGGACAATGAGGCGTTTAGGTGCGGACATGCCGGTCTTTGATTGCAATATAATTGACCGCCGTCGAATGACGATTGAGCACTATCAGATTTAGCGTCCCAAATTTACCGGCCCCCAGGAAATCATGCGGCGTTTTCGGCAACTTGTGATCTGTGTGGCCAGCCTGCTGGCCGGTTGCAGCCCGGGTGTCGAGCGGCTGGACTACTCGGTCGGCAAGCTGCAAGCATCGCTGCAGGACAAAGACCCGGAAATGCGGTATTGGGCCGCCAAGGCACTGGGAGAATACGGTCCAAAGGCCCACGTGGCGATTCCGAACCTTGTCGCGGCACTCAAAGACGATACTCCGATGGTGCGGATGGGCGCCGCCTATGCTCTGGCGGAAATGGGACCAGCGGCCGACACCGCTCGCTCGGCGCTCGAGGGACTTCGCGGCGATGCCGACAAAGAAGTCCGCGACGCGGCTGCCTACGCGATCCAGCGCATCACAGCTAAGTCAGCTGGTCCGGCCAAAAAGAAATGACTTACTGCGTGGCGAGCGTCAGAAGTCGCTCTAACACTTTGTCGGCATCAAAAAATTCCTGGGCAACCTGCCGGGCGGCATGACAATGACGCTCGTAATTGCTTTGGACAGCCTCAATTCCGGCAATAGCTTCCTCGGGAGTGCTGAATGCGATTAATCCGCTTCCGCACGGAATGTGAACGGAAAAACCCGTATCCTGGAGGACACACGGGCGGCCGCTGGCGAGATATCCCGCACTGCGCTCGCTAAACCAGCCGCTGCGAACGACAACATAACCCTGTTTCGCCACAGCGAATTCGCCGCGAGAAGCCTGCACATATGCCTGGTACGTCCAAGGGTCGCGCGTGACCTCCAAGGGATCGCGTAGCTGCCAGCCGTAGCTGGTGAGGCGCTCGCGTGGAGCTGTCGGGCTACCCAGGGCGAGCTCCAGCAGAGCGCTTGTGCGGCGCGGCAAATCCAAAAAGCTTTCGAACGATTTCGACTTCATCTCATAACGGCGGCCGGCCCATTCGGCGGGCGGGTAGCTGTCCCATTGCATGACGGTCGTAAAAGCACGTTCACTCGGAGCTGGCGTCACTGGCCACAGGTCGAGAACGATCGGCTGACGCGTCGCTTGCCACGCGAACTTGTCATCGGGCGATTCCGACCGACCGAGAGGAATGTTCTCGCCAAACGTAAAGAATTTGTTGTGCTGCTCGGCGCGAAAGCGCTTGTCGGGATTCGTGAGATGGCGAACTTGAGTAAAAACCGGGTCGGTATCGACGAAGACACGGATAGGAACTTGCTCTGCCCAGGAGCGCAGCGGACAGATGCCCGACAAATTCAACAGCAGATCGGCATCCGCAAAGGATGAAAGCGCGTTCGCGGCGCCGGGGCCCAGCCAAGAGTTTTGATGGGCGTCGTAATAACACCACTGATCCGGGAGATCAACTTTTCGAAATAGAGAGTCACAGAACCGCAGTCCGTAATTCGGATTGGAATCCGTCACGTCGCGCGAGGGGTCGTAGCACGACGGGTAATCATCGCTGTCTTCAGCAAAGAGCACGTCGTGCCCCATCCGATGCAGCCCGAGCACGTACTGCAAATGATGCCAGGCCATCCCGCCCAGGGGGCCGCGAACCAGGTATCCCATCACGACGATTCGCAGCGGCTTCATGATTGATTCGCCGTTGCCTTCATGATTGATTCGCCGTTGGCGGCGCAGCGGCCGAATCGGTCAGCAACTGCATTTGCGCCAATCCCCATTCAACCCATTCGAGGTAGCGCCGCGGATGGACCAGCGCCAGCGCCTTGGGGCACGCCTCATGCTCGCGGAGCAGCCTCTCATTGGCACGCAGGTGCGACTTTTCGGCGTACAGAAACGCGTTTTGCGAATACCACCACTCCACGTCGTCGCGATCCCATAATTTTCGCCGTAAGCAATCGATTGGCAGGTAATCGTGGGCGGCGAAATGTTCAGCCCAATAGGCGGGCCATTGCTCGTTGACGTGGTTCTTGCCGCTTTGATGCGGCGCGGCCGCCGAAAAAAGCACAACGGGCGCTAAATCAACGAGCGATTGCACTAGTACCGGCGCCGATTCGCCCGGCAAATGTTCGGCTACTTCCAGCGAAACGGCCAGATCGAATCGCCGCCGCAGATTCAGTGGTTGCCGCAGATCGTGGGATAAAAAGCATTCGGCGGGAATTTCCAGCTTGTCCCGCTCCACATAATCACCGTCCACACCCAGGATGTCCTCAACGTCGTGTTCCCTGAAGGCGGCAAGCCAGGCGCCAATGCCGCAGCCGAGATCGACGACGCTCTCGACTCGCATTAAATTCTTGATGAGCGGGACGATCTGATGCGCGGATCTCAGCGCGCCGGCTCGATGGTCGTGAAAAAAAGTGGACGTGTAGGAAGTCATTCGACCGAGCCGCAATTACGGACCCTGGGATCGCTAATCCAGGCTGACGACTTGTCCATCGCCGATGTCACCGATTGATTGAAACACTTTGGAATCGATCGAATAGAGCAGCTGCCGGACTGAGCCATCGGCGAGCGCTACGTTCAGATGCGCGGGATGTGAGGAGCCGAACATCTCGCCGCCGAACAACGTGGGATCGCCGAGGAAGTCGGGACTGGGCTTGCGCGTCGTGCGACGAATGGTGTCTTCATTCCAACCGCAAGTGTAGCCTTCATTGTCGTCGGGCTGTGGTGTGCCCAATCGCGTGCGGTTTAGTCTTTTATCACCCAGCAAGAACGAGTTGCTAAGTCCATCGGTGACTTCAGCGCTGCGAACCGGCTTGTATTGTCGGACAACGCCGGTTCCATCGAGATTGCTGGCCGCATAATCACAGAGGGCGTGCTTGACGTTCGCACCGTTGAGGTAGCCCGGCTCGGCATAGGTAACGGACTGCGGCGGACGTCGGCTCGGGCAGAAAAACGCCTTAGTCGTCGAGCCGATCGCGGCGATGGCTTTGTCGTTGTCAGTCGCGCCGCCGGCGCCGTTCCAGACCGCGGTCTGTTCGATGAATGGCAGAACCTGAAATCCCCAGCCGGCTTGCTGGGCGCCGCCAATCGCGGGCGCGCCATTGACGTAGTTCGGAGGCGTTGTCCAATCCCATCCACCCGTCGGAAAAAATTGATAGGAATCGTGATGTTGATGAAAAGCGAGTCCAAATTGCTTCAAATTATTTTGGCACTGTGTGCGGCGGGCCGATTCGCGCGCGGACTGGACAGCCGGCAGCAGCAGCGCTACGAGGACGCCAATGATGGCAATCACCACGAGTAATTCCACCAAGGTAAATCCGTTATTTGGCTGCCTGACGGATCTCATTTCGACATTCTTGATAGGCGTATTTGGCCAGCGGTTGGGATTTACGCGCGGCATCTAATCTTTGCAGCAAGCCATTTCCAATTTAGCGGCTGCGTGGTTCAGGACCGAGATCGACCGCCCGCTGCGGCGGGCCGCGTGCGTCCAGATGGCGGCGAACGTAAGCGCCAGTGCGCTAAAGGTCAACGCGGCGGCAAAAACTCCAAGTTGGGCGCCCACGAGGGAGGTCACCGCAACCGCGGCGGCGATCGCGAGGTACATGACGCCGCGCGGCCGCATTTGGAAACGGGCGCGGATCAGCCGGCGGCCACTGCCGTGATCCTCCTGCACCGTACAGATTCGGACCTCAGTGCACGGATGGCAATAAATCACAAGGTCACGATCGGCCCAGCCGGGATCGACGACTTTGGCCCACCGCCGCTCGGTCAAATAGGCGACGACCGCATTGAGCAGCTCGGTGCGCTCGAGCCATTTCTCCGTCCAGTATTCGGCTGTGGTGGTGCCCCAAATCGACAGCGAGTGGCCATTAGCAGCGGGCAATTCTTCGTCCGCGATAATCACTCCCGGATGGAAAAAGCGGGTGCGATAACGGTGCCACGACCGGACGAGTGGTTGCAAGTAGCACAGCCCTGCGACGACCAAACGGGAGCTCAGGCGATTATGTTTGGCTGGCAGTTTTGCTTGAGCCGCTTGCAAGGCAGCGACCAAGATCGAACAGGCAAACATGATTGCCGCGATGCCGAATGCGGGGAGCCAGAGCAGGCCGGTAAACGCAACGACGACTGCTGCGGTATGCCATTCTAGAGTCGACGGCAACATGGCCCAGTGCGCAGCGCCGGCTCGATAGACACACTGAAACAGCGCGGTGCCGAATGTGCCCCGGTAAATGATATCGCCGGCCAGCCGTAGTCCCTGAAGCGAAGCGCCATAGAGCGAACCGCGCCATTTGCCCTCACCGCGCTCATTGAATCGCTCGGGATGATGAAAGCGAAGTAGCGCCTCCGCATCGCCGTACCCCGCCTGCTGGCGCAAATAGCTCCAGGGACCCTGACGGCGATGATGCCAGACGAATGCGCCGGGCGCGAACGTGATCCATTGCCCCACGTGCTGCAGTCGCCAACAAATATCGACGTCATCGCCTGCTTTACGATACAGCGGATCGAAGCCGTTGATCGCGATGAGAGCCTCACGGCGAAAGGCCATGTTGCAGCCGGGAATGTGCTCCGCGACTTGATCGCTTTCGAGCACATGCGTCGGCTGACCGGGAGAGGCAGCCACGCAAGCCGCCAGCCAGCCGTCTTCGGGCGTCAGATTCGGGCCGCCAACCGCCGCGGCGCCGCTCCGCTCGAGCTGAGCCACGAGCAGGGTGAGCCAGTCGCGATCGACGAAACAATCGGAATCGGTGTAGGCGACGATCTGGCCACTCGCCGCTTCTAAGCCGGCGTTGCGGGCGGCGCTCAAGCCGTGGTTGGGCTGATGGATTGCCCGAACGCTGGGAAACCGCTCCAGGATTTGTCGTGTGTTGTCCGTCGAGCCGTCATCAACGACGATCGTTTCGTAATCCGGATAGTCGAGTTGCAGCAATGACGTCAGGCACTGCTCGAGCGTTCGCCCGCCGTTATACGAGCACACGACGACCGAAACTCGCGGCCGCTCGGGCAGCAAATCCGGAAGTGACTCGGCAAACTTGTCGCGGAGGGCATGATAAGAAGCCTTCGGCGAGCGATCTTCACGAGTAATACCGAAGGCCCAATCTTCGATTTTGTGGCCACCAGTGAACCAGTCGTCGGTCCAGGAAAATGTGAACAATCCGGCCAGGCCTTGTAGTCGCGCTTCCTCGACGTGGCCCGAAAGAAAATTGGCTTGCGCGAGTTCTCCTTCGCGGAACGTGTCCATCCCGAGTTCGCCCAGCACGAGCGGCCGGTCGCCGACGAGATTCTGCAGGCGCACGAGATAACGATGAAAGGCCTGACGATCGTGTAAGTAAACGTTGAATGTTGCGAAATCGAAGTGGCTCGTATCCAGATACTCGGTGGGCGGAAAACTGGCGTAGGTAACCAAGCCCTCGGGATCGGCCTGCCGAGCCACGTCAGTCAGCTCGGCCAAAAAACGCTCGACGCGGCGAGCGCCGTGCCAGCGGACGACGTCAGCCGGCACTTCGTTGCCGATGCTGTAAGCCAGCACGCACGGATGGCCCAAACCGCGCTCGGCCGCCGCGGCCACTGCTTCGCGCGCTTCACCCCGCGCTTCGCGACTGTCGAGAAAACAAAGGTGCTTGCGCCAGGGTACGTCGATGAAAACGTTGATTCCGCGTTCGTCGGCGAGGCCGAGCAGCCAATCCGGCGGTACGTGATAGGTGCGGATGGCGTTGATTCCCGCTTCGGCCATGGCGACAAAATCATCGCGCACCCGGCGGCGAGCCGGAAATTGATGGCCGTCCGAGTCGGGCGCGAATGGGCCGTAGGTAACGCCCTGAACTTGCAGCCGCTGACCAGCGCGAGTGAAAAACTTGCCGTCGAGCCGAACCCGCGCTTGCGGAAAGCCGCCTTGGCGAGTCAGCGTAATGTCGTCAGCTCCCCGATAAGTCGTTGGCGGGCTTGTTAGGACCGCCGATTGATTCTCAGCCATAAGCCTCTCCCGAAAACGGTGGATAAAGGAGAGGAATTGGAACGACGCTCTGTCTTGGGGCGCGATTCGGATATGCGCGGCATGTCGGCTGTGAGGGCGGATAACTCATTTGCGTGCGGTGGGATTTTGAATACAGCCGGCGCGCGACCCGTTACAGCAGCGCGCGCTGACACACAATTTTCCGCGGCCTTGTCCTAAGACTGCGTCAAACACCCGAGCAAGCGAATCATTCGCTGACGTCTTCGACCAGCGACCCAATCCACGCTGTTCCGGTTGCCTTCGTCAGTTCAAATCCGAATGAATTCGAGGGAGGGAAGCGGCGGCCGAAACTGCTGGCCAGCCGCCAAACGAAAAAAGGCAAAATCCTGTTTAATCGGCCTCAAAGTCGCTGTCAAGCGCCTCGCTTGCTGTCAAGCGCCTCGTTTGACGGGTTCGCGTCCTCTTAACAGACGGATACAGGCAGGCTGCCAAGATTTGCTCTACCAGCGAAGAGCGACCTGCGGCCCTAAAATGAGAGCGAGCGAACCGCTCTAAGCTTCCAATGGTCACAGCGACGTCGGAACGATGCGCTTTTACTCGCAGCTTATTTTTCCGCGAATTTGCGATTATTTGCTGGGGCAGTCGTTTATTGGCGACTATCGCAGGGAGCTGCTCAAGTGTGCCGAGGGAAAGATTTTGGAGATTGGCTTCGGGACCGGACTTAACTTACCGCACTACCCGGACCACGTGCACCGAATTTCGACAGTCGATCCGAATCCCGGCATGCACCAATTGGCGCAGCGGCGAATCAAGCAGACGAACGTGAAAGTGGAGCATCATCAGCTGCGTGCTGAGCAGTTGCCGTTTGCCGCCGGATCGTTTGATTGCGTCGTCAGTACGTTCACATTGTGCAGCGTGGCCGATCCGACGCAGACAATGGCGGAGATCTTTCGCATTCTCGCGCCGGGTGGTCGCTTTCTCTTTCTCGAGCACGGGTTGAGCCCCGAAGAGGCGGTTCAGAAATGGCAACGCCGGCTCAATTGGCTCCAATCGCTGCTTGGCGATGGTTGTCAGCTCGACCGCCCGATCAAGCAGCTCGTCGCCGCGAAACCTTATTCGCACATCGACAGCCGCGAGCACTATCTCGAAAAAATGCCGAAAATCAGTGGCTATGTGTATCGCGGTATTGCGACGAAGTAGCGTTAGATACGTTGCGACGAATTCGATCTACTTCTTGAGATATCGATCATTAAGCTTGTCGCATGACCACAACAGTCCACGGGTGACCATATCGAGGTAGCGCGGATCTTCAACCGTGCCGTTGTTGTGGCCGAGCGTGGTGGAAAAAACTCTCGTGCCGCGGTAATTGTTCGTCCAAACGACGACGTAGTCGTTGCTCGACTCTTCGCCCTTCTTGTTTTTCGCCGTTTGCTTCCCGCGGGCCAGAGCGGTTGCCGTGTCGTGCAGCTTGCCGGCGGCGTTGTTGTAGAGTTCCTCGTTGATCGTCGTCCAATTCTCGAAGCCACGGGTGATCGGGCTATCCGTTTTCAAAAACTCGATATGAATCGGTGCCTGCGGGCCGTGGCCAGTCGAAACCAGCCCAGTGAAGTCGAACCACGGTGTCGACTCCGGGTAGCCTTCGCTGCGATACGAGTGCATGCCGCAGTGCAGCACGACCGCAGGCAAGCCGCGACGATGTGGCTCCAGAATTCGGTCGATGATTGCCTGGTCTTTGACCATCGACGAGCACTCGTCGTGAATGATCACGTCATATCCAGCCGCCCAATCGCTCCGCTCGTAAATGGGATTCAAATGCCCGTTCGTAGTGTCCGGATCATAAGCGATCGCGACCTCAACCCGGGCCCGCTCCCCGAGACCCTTCGATAGAAGCTCTTGTTGTGTCTTGTAGTCGTGACAGCAACCTCCCAACACGAGCAGTGCTTTCAGTGGCTTAATCGCCGTGTCGTCGGCCCGCGACACGTCTTGAGTGACCGCCACAAGACATCCGCAAATGAGCATGGTAAGTGCGAAAATTAGCCGGCTCGTACTGCTTATAATCCCCATGGTTATTGCTCCAACTGATGTGCGGTTGCTGTCTACGATGTGCCAGCACCTCCATGCCAAGACATGAAGGCCACTAAATTTATGAATCTCTGTTGGCTGGATTGTGAATGGCCAGAGTTGCAATTGCAATCGGCCGTCGGTGAATTACACCGCCCCCACGAGATGGCTGGAAGATAGGCAAAATCCGCAGGCTCTGCCGGTGGTGCCGTTCTAACCAATTTTTTCGGCATTGTCCGCACGATAAGCATACGTGTCGTAGATGGCGTTGAGCCTGCGCCTCTTGCGCGGCGACATCCAAGCACATTAATTTTGGTAGGCAGCCATGAAACTACTCAACTTCCGACTGACCGCGGCCTTGTTAGCGACCGTGCTTGGCGTGGGAACGCTCGCGATTGCCGCGGACGACGAATCCCAGACCAAGCCCCAAGAGGATTCCGCTCCGGCGTCTGCCGAGCCGGCTAAAAAGCCGATCACGAAGAAGCCGCGCGGCCTACTGGTCGATTCGTTCTTCTGGCCCGGTGGCGAGAAGGGTGCAGTTAACAATCCGCACGCCTCACATGGGAACGCAAATTTGCCAGGAGTGCCGGTGAAAACCGATTCGCCGGTTACCGAACGGCTGCCGTCACGCGAGTCAGGATCTGTGCCTCCGGTCGTCACCGCGGCACTCGCTGTGGACCCGATCCGCAATGCCCCGCCGAGAGTAGAACCCGTCCTCAACATACCGGCCCCGCCTGTTGTCGAGGCCCCCTCGCCGCTTGTTCAGCCAGGCCCTGCGCCCCTAGTTCAATCAGCCGTCGCCCCGCCGGTTCAACCAGCCCCGGCGCCATATTATCAATCTACGTCGGCGCCAATGATTCATCCCGCCTCTTGGTCAACCTACGGGCCTGAGACGCAGGTACAAGCCCCGCCAGCGCCGATCAGCTCGAACGTCGCTTGCTCCTGCTCCGACGATTCCTGCTCCAGCTGCGATTGCTGCCCTGATCCGATGTGGGCCCACCGCAGTGGCGTCTTCTTCGACCTGTTGTATTTGCGTCCAGGCAACATCGACTACATCTACGCCGTCGAACAGACCGGCCCCTTGGCAACCGATGTTCCCACGGGCCACACCGGTCGCGTCGGGTTTGACGGATCGCCCGGCTATCGCTTGGGTGGCACGCTGTGCATGAGCGAGTGCTCCAGCATCCAAGTCGGCTACTCCTGGTTGAACACCGACACGGGCAGCTCGATCACTGCCAATCCAAACACCGTGTTGATCTTCCAACCCGGCCTGCCGCAGATTCCCAACGTCGGTGCTACGAGCATTGCCGCCTCGGCCAGCCAGGCGCTGCGGTTCCAGCTGCTGGAGCTCGATTATCGCGGCTTGCTCTATGGCACCTGTGATACGGCGATCAACTACTTCGGTGGCGTCCGCTACGCCAACTTGAAGCAGACATTCCATGCCGAAGAAGACGTTGGCGTGCCGGTCGGCCTTTCTACGGTCAACACGTCGATCAATTTCGACGGCTTCGGCATCGGTATGGGCCTGGACGCCATGAAGCGCCGAGCCGACACCGGTCTTTTGGTCTACGGCCGCAGCTCGGCCAGCTTCGTGTCGGGAGAATTCAAGGCACAATACCGCGAAGTGACGCAATTCGGCCCGAACTCGATCATCGGCAACAACATCACCGACTACCGCGTGATGTCGATCCTCCAGACCGAGCTCGGCGTCGGCTGGCGGAGTGCCTGCGGCCGCATTCAGCTCCTCGGCGGCTACCAATTCCAGAGCTGGACCAACGCTCTGACGACCGCCTCCTACATTCCGGGCGTCCAGAGTCGCCGGTTTGATAACCTCTTTCCAGCACATTGGGATCCTAAGCTTAGAATTCCACGTGGACAAGTTGT